>Ga0206679_10000827_pt1 | contig 25983 bp, 16 predicted proteins | sample M110012015metaG_FD_155464 | JGI IMG/M metagenome (GOLD analysis project Ga0206679, IMG submission 155464) | Ammonia-oxidizing marine archaeal communities from Monterey Bay, California, United States - M1 100m 12015 | ecosystem: Environmental > Aquatic > Marine > Intertidal zone | place: USA... | reverse complement strand
TGATTCAAGAAGGACATTCTCGTACGATAGTTTGGGTAATGTAGATGAAGATTTATATAACAGAGCGCGACGTGACCCTCTCTCTAAGGATTATAAAAGAGATGACCTTCACCGTTCTACGCTTTACACAATGGATGCAAACAATAACAAGGTTTGGGTCGATACTACGGTATATACAAATCAGGCCTTAGATGAGGATGGGCAACCAATTGAAGGGAAGCAAATCGCAAATCCGGATAACCTTTATGGAACGATATTAGAAAATCCAGGTCAAGATTTGGATATGGGATTCTCAAATAGTAAAGGTGGACATAACGCTATTCGTGGACACACTGACCGTAGTAGATTTATTATTAAGGAAAGGATCAATGTGTATCCAGATACATTGTGTTGGGTGAGAGACTTTACATACGCATTCCATTCACCAATGACTAAAAATTATTTTTGGCATACGGCTTATGATAATTATCCTGTAGTTGGTGTGACTTGGACTCAGGCAAAAGCTTTCTCTGTTTGGAGAACCCAAATTTATCATAGCTGGTTGCAGTCTAATGGAGATTTATTTGTGAATGATTTTAGATTACCGCTAGAATCAGAATGGGAAAGAGCGGCAAGAGGAGACCTTGAGCAGTCTCAATTTCCTTGGGGTGGACCTTACATCAGAAATGCTAGTGGATGCTTCTTGGCAAACTTTAAGCCAATGAGAGGACGTTATTTTGAAGATGGTGGATTCCATACAGTAAAAGTATATTCTTATAATCCCAATGGATTTGGATTGTATTGTATGGCTGGAAATGTCGCAGAATGGTGTTCGACTGCCTTTGATGAGTCTCAGTATGAATTTGGTCATGATATGAACTCAGATTACGAATATGAAGCTAAAGATGGAGATCATCCTGTGAAGAAAAGAAAAGTCATTCGAGGAGGGTCTTGGAAAGATATTGGATATTATTTGAATAATTCCACAAGAACATTTGAATATCAAGATTCTGCTAAGTCTTATATTGGATTTAGGAATGTAATGACGCACCTTGGAAGAGGCGGAAAGGATTTAGATCTTGAGAATGGAGAGGAAATACAGAGTGATATTCAGCTCAAGTAATTAAAAAGTAAAAATCAAAATAAGTTAAAATTTAAAATCAATACCAAATGAGTGGACACGGAACGAGCTTTTTTGAAAGCAAGACATGGAAAAATATTATGAAATACGTATACGGCCTTGGTGCAGCAGTCGTAATTATGGGAGCTTTGTTTAAAATTATGCACTGGCCTGGAGCCTCATTAATGCTTATTGTAGGATTGAGTACGGAAGCGGTCATATTTATCATGTCTGTTATGGAACCTGTTCATTTGGATGCAGATTGGTCACGTGTTTTTCCAGAATTGGCAGATACAGAAGGTGAGGGCACAGAAGATATTGAAGGTGTAGGTCTGTATGATCTTATTAAAGCTGGAAGTGATGAGCCAGGAAGTCAAGCAGATAAATTAGCTGAAAAATTAACAGACGCAGGTATAGATAATGCGCTTATTGGAAGACTTAAAGACGGAATGTCAAACTTGGCAGAAAATGCATCTTCTTTAGGATCCATGTCTTCAGCAACAGGAGCAACAGGAGAATATGTAAGTAGTTTGCAAAATGCTTCTGCAAAACTCAATGAACTTTCTGAACAATATGCTGCTTCAGCGGAATCTATTGCGGCAATAGCAGGTGAAGGAAACAATTTTGGTCCGGAAATGGAAAAATTAAGCTCTAATATATCTGCACTTAATAATACATATGAACTTCAGCTTAAAAGTTCAAATGAATATTTGTCTAGTATGGCCAATATGCAAGAACTTCAGGAAAGTATTAAATCTGTAATGGGCGACTTAGCTGCATCTGCAGGAGATACTCAAGCGTATAGAGAAAACATGGCAACCTTATCTCAAAATCTATCAGATTTGAATAATGTTTATGGTAACATGTTGAAAGCAATGCGTTCTTAATTAATATATAAATAGAAAAAATAATTTAAGAAAGAACAGACATGGCAGGAGGTAAGGAAACACCAAGACAAAAGATGATCGGGATGATGTATTTGGTACTCACAGCATTACTTGCTTTGAATGTATCAAAATCAATCCTTGACGCCTTCGTGAATATTGAAGAAAATATTCAGGTGGGTAATATAACAGAACACCAACGAGGTAATGCCCAGCTAGCAGCTGTTGAAGAGAAATCAACGGAGAAGGATAGTACGGGTAAAATAGCAAGTCCGAGAGCAGGAGTGGTTTATAATTCAATGAAAGAGATTGATAAATTAGCTGCTGAAAAAATTCAATTTATTGATAAAATAAAATTATTGATTTTTCAGGCTATTGCAGAAGATTTAGATCCGAAGGCGGAAAAACCGATTTGCATATTAGATAAAGGTCAAGTTTTGAATTTTAGCGACACGAAGAATCCAAGACTTACCAAGTCAAACGACTTTGTAAAGCCGATTCGAATGAATCTTCATAATGTCCAGAAGAAAGATGCGTATGATGAGCAAATGTTGCTGATGGGAATCAATGAATCTATTGAAGCTCCGAATAAATCTGCTGAAGGTTTTAAGGTTTGGGATCAAATGCTTGATTATCGTGCAAAATTGCCTGCTTTAATGGTTAAAGCCGTGAATGAAATCTCGAAACTGGATGATACGACGGGTAAGGGTAAACAATTTGTATTTAAAGATCCAAAAATCTTAGCTTTTAAAGACATCAATGATCTAGGAAAGAAAATTGAAGGGGCATTAAATGGAATTAAGGACCCAAGTTTAGCCTATGAAATAAAGAAAATTTATCAAGGGTTATCGAAAAATGAAAAAATACCAGATCCGAACGGAGAAACCGGTCCATTGCATTGGATTGGAATGACCTTTGATCATGCACCTGCGGTGGCGGCTATTGCTGCGCTTTCAGGACTACAAAGTGAGGTGTTAACTGCGCGAGCGGATGCGCTTTCCTATTTGGCTGGTCTTGTAGGTGGTGGTTCATATTCTTTTAATGCTGTGGAAGGTCGGGCATTTGCTCCTCCATCAGCAGAAGGAGGATCAAAAATAAGAATGGATGTAATGATGGTTGCTTATGATACGGAGAAACTACCAATTGTGAATCCTGACCAAGGTAAAGTTGTGGAAACAAAGGATGGTAAAGCAATTGTAGAGTTTACAGCACCTTCAAGTGGAGAAATGAAGCTTACAGGTACCGTGGGGATTAAGGATAAAAATGGTTCCGTGAAATATGCGAATTACGAAACTAAAGTAGCCGTAGTTTCAAAAGGAGCTTCAGTTTCTCTCCCAGAAATGAATGTATTGTATACAGACTGGGATAATAAAGTAATAGTTCAAACTTCGGCTGTAACATCTGATATGTCAGTTAGTGGTACTGGAGTTACTAAAAGAGCAGCAACGGTAAATGGTAATAAAGGATTCATACTTAGAGCAACAAGACCTGGAGTTAATGTATCTATTAGACCAACAGGTAAAGATGCAGAAGGCAATTCAGTTACTGGATTTGGTGAATTTAAATATAAGGTAAAACCATTTCCTCAACCAAGGCTAACAATTGAACAAATTTCTAGAAGTTCAAATACTAGGTTAAGAGTAGGATTGGGTCAGGATAGCCCATTGGGTAATGTAGAATTCGATGTTCTTTCAGGGGAAGTAACAATTGGTGCTGACGTAATGAAATTTAATGGCAATGTAATGCAATCTTCATTACTTCGTAAGGCTAAGCCTGGACGTGATGTTGCTATTTTCTTACGATGTAGAAGGAGGGGAAGTTCAAAGGTGGTAAAAATTAAAGGTTCAATTACTGTAACACAATAGTAAAAAGACCGTATATAAAAATAAAAGTCATGAAAATTCCATATTTAGTTATTTTATTGGTACTTGTAGGTATATCACAGTCATTTTCGCAAAATGTTCCGCCACGTGGCCCATACAATACATTAGATGGAGGGATAATTGATGGAGTTGTCATTAAAGATGAGGTTCCTATTCGTAGCGCGGTACCATACGAACATGTAAGGCTTGCAGATTATGTTTGGTCCAAGCGCGTTTTTTCAAGAATTGATGCTCGAGAAAAATTGAATCATGAGATATTTTTTCCTTTTGATGATTTTTATTGGGATTACAAAGCGCCTAAAACACCAGAAGATGTGGATAATCCATTATGGAACAAGCATCAAGAACGTTGGTCGCTTTGGACTGTAATTTTGAGACATATAATGTTGGGAGATTTGACTATTTATGAAATTAGTGACCCTGATTTTATTCTTAGAGAGGATGGATACCAATTTAAATATCCTATTCAAAAAAACTCGGCCGATGATTATTTTATAAATGATGAATACCGGTTAAAGCTACATAAACAAATATCGTGTTTAGGTGCACCTGAAAAATATGTTTTTAAGGATTTATATAGCCAAGATCAAATTTTAACAAAAACGAATAGTGATTTTAATTTCTGGTTTGATTCTCTTGTAAACGTTCCAGGTATGGAAGATTTAAGTGTAAATGAAAGTGTCGTTAGGACTTATTGGAATGAGGTTGGCCCTGGAGAGGAATTAACTCTACCAAGACCCCAAGTTTTTCAATCGTCTAGGGGTATTACAGCATATAATATTAAGGAAGATTGGTTCTTTGATAAAGAACGATCTATGCTAGATAAGCGAATTATTGCTATAGCACCAGTTGCTAAATTCGTTTATGAAGAACCAGATACACCAGAGGATTATGAGAGAGGAATAATGGTTGTTTCAAGAAACGGAGTAGATGGGATTGCTGTGGCAGGTGCTGGATTCCAGCCATATACTGGACTTACCGAGGAAAAAGAAATGTTTTGGCTTTATTTTCCCGAATTGAGAAACGTAATCGTTAATTACTATACTTACAATGACAAGTCTGATGCTCAGTGGATGACTTTCGATGATTTATTTTGGAAACGAAAATTTAATGCTCAAATTTATAGAACATCTGATAAGTTTGACAGAAACATAGAGGATTATCGCTTTGGTGTGGATGCACTTCGAGAGGCAGAAAAAATTAAAGGTGAAATACGGAAGTGGGAACACGACGTATGGAACTATTAAAAGAAAATATATTATAATTAAACCCCTAAGATTTCTTAGGGGTTTTTTATTTTTGTTTTATGAAATGGATTGGTAATCGAATCAGTTTTGAGGATTCTCCAAAAAGTACAACGGTTGTTATTATTCCAGAAAACAACATACTCATTAATATACTGATGGGAGCGTGGCTAGGAATGTGGTACTGTGTTGGTTTTGTGGTGATTTGGTCTTTATTTAATTTTCAGTTGACAGAACAGGAATCAGTTATACTTTATGTGTTTTTGGTATTTTGGTTGTATTACGCGTTTCGTATCTCTAAATCGTATTTGTGGCGCTTATTTGGAAAAGAATTAATTAAAATAAATGATGAAGCATTTCATGTAAAAAAGTCATTTTTAAAATATGGTAATTCTGTTCCATACTATTTTGGTAATATCAAGGATTTTCGATTTGAAATACCAGAGGTGCGGTCCTTGCAGTCAGCTTGGGAGGCTTCGCCATGGATTAGTGGGGGAGAACGTTTTAGCTTTGAATATTTTGGAAAAATGAAAAGATTTGGAAGGAAGCTAAATGATAAAGATGCACAGCTTCTTTTTAACCTGCTTACTAGTAAGATTAAGAAATTTAGAAAAAAATAGAATTATGTACGGGAAATTGAAAAATCATCTGGAGAATGAACTTACTCAAATTGAGAAAAACGGTTTATTGAAAAGAGAAAGAATTATTACCTCTCCTCAAGGAGCTCAGGTTTCCGTTAGTACTGGTGATGATGTGGTTATTATGTGTGCCAATAATTATTTGGGACTTTCCTCTCATCCAGAGGTAATACAAGCTTCAAAAAATGCACTAGACTCTCATGGATATGGAATGTCTTCGGTTCGATTTATTTGTGGAACACAGGATATTCATAAAGATTTAGAGAATAAAATTGCAGAATTTTATGGTACAGAAGATACAATCTTATATGCAGCAGCATTTGATGCTAATGGAGGATTGTTTGAGCCTCTTTTTACGGCTGAAGATGCGATTATTTCGGATGAATTAAATCATGCCTCAATTATTGACGGTGTTAGATTATGTAAAGCCCAGAGATATCGATACAAACATTCTGACATGGCAGATTTAGAACAACAACTTATAAAATCACAAGATCAACGTTTCAGAATTATTGTTACAGATGGTGTGTTTTCCATGGATGGCGATATAGCTAAAATGGATGAAATATGTGATTTGGCGGACAAATATGATGCTTTGGTTATGACAGATGAATGTCACTCTGCTGGGTTTATAGGTAAAACTGGACGTGGAGTTCCTGAATATTGTGGTGTATTAGACCGTGTTGATATTATTACAGGGACATTAGGAAAAGCCCTTGGAGGAGCAATGGGAGGCTATACAACAGGAAAAAAGGAGATAATTGAAATACTTAGACAGAAATCCCGACCTTATTTATTTTCAAATTCTCTTGCACCTTCTATTGTTGGTGCATCATTGAAGGTTTTTGATTTGTTAAGCTCATCAACTTCTTTGAGAGATAAACTAGAGGAAAACACAAGCTATTTTAAAGAAAAAATTATAGCAGCTGGATTTGATATTAAGAAGGGAGACTCTCCTATTGTCCCTATTATGCTTTATGATGCAGCTCTTTCTCAGGAATTTGCAGATCGCTTACTAAAAGAAGGAGTTTATGCTATTGGATTTTTCTATCCGGTAGTTGCAAAAGGAGCTGCTCGAATTCGGACCCAAATTTCTGCAGCACATTCAAAAAGCGAACTTGACAAGGCGATTGAAGCTTTCATTAAAATAGGGAAAGAGCTTGATGTGATTTCTTAAAATTACTATATTTGGATTGACTAATTATAATTGTGAAATTTCCTCTTCAAAAATATCTCTCGGTTATATACCTTCTTCTGTTTGTATTTCAAATAGCTATTTTTCATTCTACAACAGTTAAAAACCTTTCAATTCAATCTATACAGGCATTTAGTGATGAATCAGATGATTCTGAACCATCTTCAGATAAAGAAGATTTGATTGATTATGAAAACGATGATGAAAATGAGGACAATCAAGAGAACGAGGAGGAGCAAGAGATAGATGGCGAGGGCGATTTTGTAAAAGATATTGGAGTTATCGCCTTGGCTGATGAATCAAATCAAGAACATTATACTTATTACCTTTTTTATACCAATCCAAAAGTTAAAGAACATTTTGCCCCTCCAGAATGTGTAGTTTAAAAAATTAGCAATTCTTTTTTTTAAACGTTTAAACTTTAACATGAAATCAAATTTATTTAAGAACTGGCAGTCTGACCTTCCCGCAGGACTTGTCGTATTTTTAGTTGCTTTACCTCTTTGTTTAGGTATAGGTTTAGCTTCAACTAGCGTTGATGGTATTGAAGGCTTACCAAATATTTTTTCGGGAATTATATCGGGAATTATAGGAGGTCTTGTAGTGGGAGCCCTAAGTGGGTCTAGACTTGGAGTTTCTGGTCCTGCAGCAGGATTAATAACAATTATTCTTGCGGCTTTTGTCACGCTTGGAAGCTATCAAGCATTTTTAGTTGCTGTTGTTATTTCCGGTGTATTACAGATTATTGCTGGATATGCAAAAGCAGGTATTGCAGCCAATTATGTCCCTACATCTGTCATACGAGGCATGCTTGCAGCTATTGGTATTACCTTGATTTTAAAGGAACTGCCTCATCTTGTGGGCTATGACGCCGATTTTTTCGGTGATGATGCTTTTTTACAAAGTGATGGACACAATACTTTTACAGAAATTTTTTACTCTATTCGGGCATTTGAGCCGGGAGCCGTCATAATAGGAGCAGCTTCTCTATTGATACTTTTTTCATATGAAAGATTGAAGCTAAAGAGCACGAAATTGTTCAAATTTGTGCCGGGAGCTTTATTGGTCGTTTTATTCGGTTCAATAATTAATGTCATTTTTCATCAATATTTTCCGAGCCTTTTTTTAAATGAAGAACACATGGTAAATTTACCAGTGGCCAATTCATTTAATGAATTCACATCTTTTTTCACCTTTCCCGACTTCAGCTATTTGTCAAATCCAAATGTATATATCATTGGTTTTACAATTGCATTGGTAGGAAGCATGGAGACAATGTTATCTGTAGAAGCAACGGATAAGTTAGATCCTAAGAAAAAAAGAACTCCCACTAATAGAGAACTTAAAGCTCAGGGAGTTGGAAATATATTTAGTGGAATGATAGGAGGTTTGCCAATAACTCAAGTAATCGTAAGAAGCTCTGCAAATATTTCTTCAAAGGCTGAATCGAAATTATCTGCGGTATTTCATGGGCTTCTTCTTTTTTTATCAGTTGTATTTATCCCTGGGATTTTAAATTATATCCCTTTGGCTGCTCTTGCGGCAATTCTCCTTTCCATAGGATATAATTTAGCCAAAATCGAGCTCTTTTCGAGCATGTATAAGTTAGGATATGATCAATTTATACCTTTTGTTGCAACTATTCTTGGAGTTTTGTTTACAGACTTGCTCATTGGAATTTTAATAGGTCTAGGTGTAGCAATCATCTTCTTGCTAAATAAGTATTTGAAGATTCATTTTAGCATGACGAGTAAATCAGGAGTAACAACCTTGACACTAAAGGAAAATGTTTCATTTTTAAATAAAGCGGGTATGCTTGAAACCTTTAGGGATCTTCCAAATGACAGTAAGCTTATCATAGATGGTTCATCAAATAAATATATTGATCAGGATGTAAAAGAGGTGATTGAAGAATTCATCAATTTTAGAGCACCTGACCGTAATATAGTAGTGGAAATAATAAATTTAGATATTAATTGATCGGTTTTTTTTGATGCATTCAAAAATTTTGATCGAATAAAAAATAATATGTCGACAATAACAAAAGAAATACAGGATGGCATCTCTCCTGACAGAGCTATTGAGATGTTAAAAGAGGGAAACCAAAGGTTTTTAAATAAAAATGAAGTGGAAAGAAATTTACACGTTCAAGTGAATCAAACGAGCGAAGGTCAATTTCCTTACGCAGTAGTTTTGAGTTGTATTGACTCGCGTGTTCCTGTTGAGCTAACCTTTGATCAGGGAATTGGTGATGTCTTCAGCGCAAGAGTAGCTGGAAACATTATTAATGAGGACATACTCGGGTCTATTGAGTATGCTTGTGGAGTTGCAGGTTCTAAAGCGATTTTGGTTCTTGGTCATACCAAATGTGGTGCGGTAACTGCTGCATGTCAAGGTGTTGAATTGGGAAATATCACCGCTTTGTTAGGTAAAGTAAAACCAGCGATAAAGGAGGTTCAAGAGCGAACCGGTGAATTGGAGGTTGAGGAAGTAACCAAAGCTAATGTACGTCAATCTATTTTGGAGATTCGAGAAAAAAGCACCTTATTGGCTGATCTTGAAAAAGAAGGCAAAATTAAAATTGTTGGAGCTATTTATCATGTAGAAGACGGAAGAGTAACGTTTTTATAATAGCAATTATTATTATTAATAAGGGAGTTCTAATTAGAACTCCTTTTTGATTCGTAATACTAAGAGTCTTTTTAGAGTGGTTCTTCAATTCGTAAAACTGAGTCAATATTTCTTATATTTATCAAGTGCATATAGAACAATTAGATATGATCACCCTTCACAAGCGAATACTTTGCTTTTTTTTCTTGTTATTTACAATGAACATCACTGCACAAGTTACCATTTCTGGAAAGCTTATAGATGACTATACAGGCGTACCCATGGATGGTGCAAAAATCAAAGTAAAAGGAATGAATGCAGGGGCATTTACTGATGAGAATGGTTCTTTTTCTATTGCTCTTCAATCGGAATTACCCGTCATCTTGATTAGCTCATATTTGGGATATAGTGATGTCGAGACAGAGGTAACTTCTGTTATGGAACCAATTGTTATTCGAATCAAGACGGACAAGACTTTAAACCTTGAGGAGGTAAATGTAAGAAGCTTTGCCAGTGATAAAGAAAAAGAATCTGCTCTATCTATCGAAACCATGTCTTTAAGTGATATTCAACAAACACCATCAACTGATTTTTATGAAGGATTAAGCCATATGAAAGGTGTTGATTTGACTTCTGCCAGCCTTGGGTTTAAGGTAGTAAACACGAGAGGCTTTAATAGTACTTCTCCAGTAAGAACGTTACAAATTATTGATGGGGTTGATAATGCCTCACCAGGACTGAATTTTGCATTGGGGAATTTTTTAGGAGCATCAGAACTTGATTTGGTGAAAGTAGAGGTGATTTCAGGAGCTAGCTCTGCATTTTATGGACCGAATGCTTTTAATGGTGTAATCAGTATGCACACTAAGAGTCCTTTTAAGTTTCAAGGTTTTAGTGCTAGTGTTAAAGGAGGGGAACGAATGCTTAATGAATATTCTGTCAGATATGCAAAGGCCTTTCAGAATAAAGCAGGTGAAGATAAATTTGCTTTCAAGCTCAACTTTTCATATTTATCTGCCAATGATTGGGAGGCAGATAACTCAAATTCAGTTGAAGGATTAGATACGGATGTTGGCAATCCAGGTGGATACGATGCGGTAAATAGATATGGAGATGAAAACTTATCACCTAATATTAATAACGCCTTGGATATTCAAGCCAGATGGATGACTCCTGGTCTAGGAAGATGGCACAGAACAGGTTATTGGGAGAAAGACATTGTTGATTACGACACAAAAAATTTAAAAGCATCCGCGGCCTTTCATTACCTGTTCAAACCCGATGTAGAACTTATAATAGCTTCAAATTTTGGCACAGGAACAACAGTATATCAAGGAGATAATAGGTTCAGTCTTAAGGATATACTTTTCTTTCAAAATCGAATAGAGCTCAAAAAGGAAAATGATTTTTTCGTTCGAGCCTATGCAACAAATGAGGACGCAGGAAATTCCTATGATGCAGTTTTGACAGCTTTTCTTTTACAAGATGCTGCGGGTGAAGATTGGGATTGGAGCGAACGTTATCGCCAATACTGGTCGGCAAATGTAGTGGATCGTGTGAGAGCATTGGATGAAGATATAGTATGGGAGCCCCAAATTGGCGTTCCATTTGATATAGATGCTATAGATGCCGTAGTTTACGCTAATCCTGATTCTATGTATACTTGGCATCAAGAAGCGGCAAATTATGCAAATAGTGAATATGAGAACTGGGAAATGTCAGATTATTACGAACCTGGAACACAAAGATTTGATTCGCTTTTAAATGACATTACAAGTAAAACTTCGTTTTTAGAAGGTGGGTCTCGAATTAAAGATCAGTCAGCATTATATCATTTACATGGAGAAAAGATTTTCAACACAGATATTGCTAAATTTACGATTGGAGCAAATGGGAGAATTTACAATCCACGTTCTCAAGGATCTTTATTTAGCGATACAAATGGTGTTTCTATTCTCAACAAGGAATTTGGCGTTTATGGTGGATTCGAGAAAAAATTTGATGATGAAAAATGGATACTTAAAGGAACATTTCGCGTAGATAAGAATCAAAATTTCAAATTTCTTCCTTCGCCAGCCTTGTCTTTAATTTGGCAACCAAATAAAAAACATACCCTCCGTGGAACCTTTACTGCGGCAATTAGAAACCCAACCCTATTGAATCAATACATGTATTACAATGTGGGAAGGGCAAAGCTTGTTGGGAATATAAGCGGATATGATTCCTTAGTGACAGTGGAATCGTTAAGAAATTTCTTCTACACAGAAAATGCAGATACTCTTGAATACTTTAGCTTGAATCCTATTGAACCTGAAAAAGTGAAGTGTGTGGAATTTGGATATCGTGGTGTTCTGTTCGATAATATGTATATAGATATGAATTACTATTTCAACTTCTATACCAATTTCATTGGGTTTATCAACGGAGCAGATATTTTTGTGCAACCATTGGGAGGTGCCTATATAAAAGATGTTTACAGAATTGCCACAAACTCAAAAGAAACCATTACTACACAAGGTTTATCTGTTGGTTTAAATTATTATGTGGGCGATCATTATTCGATTAATGGAAATTACTCATGGAATGTATTGAACAAACAATCAGATGATCCAATTATTCCATCTTTTAATACGCCGGCAAACAAATTCAATATTGGATTTAAAGGAAGAGATATTTCGATTAAAAGATTTTCTGGACTTGGGTTTAATATCAATTACAAGTGGATTCAGGGATTTATTTACGAAGGTTCTCCTCAGTTTACGGGCAGTATACCAACATATGGATTACTTGATGCTCAAGTCAATAAGTTATTCGAGAAATTGAATCTCACTGTTAAAATCGGCGCATCAAATCTACTTAACAATGAGGTTTTACAGGTGTATGGTGGGCCGTATGTCGGCAGAATGTTATACCTGTCCCTTTCCTATGATTGGAAAGATAAGTAGTCAAAATTATATTCTTAGCGTTTTAATTTTTATCTTAGGGCAACTAAAAATATATCTATGAAAAAAATACTTCTACCTTTTGTTTGTTCGTTTATTTTATTTGGGGCTTCATTTGCTCAAGTAAGGTATGTCGACGAAGTTTTTACTGATTTCACAGTAGACAGTGCAAATGTTTATGCTGAAAACCTTACTGTTATTGCTGCAAATGCAACTCCTCCACAACCATATCTTCCTACTGGGCAATTTGGAATCCCAGCTCTGGAAGTAGATGTTTATGAGCCAGTTGGAGATACTGAGACCGAACGTCCTCTTGTTATCGTGCTTCATACGGGTACTTTTGCGCCAATAATTTATAATGGGAACCCTACTGGTCTGAGAGATGATTATGCTACTGCTGCAATGTGTCAAAGTTATGCGAAAAGGGGTTATGTGGCTGCAAATGTTGAATATCGACTCGGCTGGAACCCTGCTGCACAGACGCAATCTGAAAGAGCGGCAAGTTTGATGAAAGCGGTTTATCGTGCAATTCAAGATACAAAATCTGCTGTTCGATTCTTTAGAAGAGATTACGAAAACGGGAATACATGGGGTATTGATACCTCTCGAATTATATTATCTGGTCAAGGTTCAGGTGGTTGGGTAGCTTTGGGTTACGCAACTGTAGATAAATTGGCAGAGATACAATTGTCTAAATTTTTAGATCTAACAGATCCAGCTAATCCCGTAGCACTTATTGACACTGCTGAAATTGGTGATTGGGACGGATATGGAGGACTATATAATGTGGAAAGCAATATTGGTTTCTCAAATGATATCCATATGGTATGTAGTATGGGAGGAGGAATAGGAGACCTTAGCTGGCTTGAGGCTGGTGATGTACCAATGTGTGCCGTTCATTGTCCTACAGACCCTGTAGCGATTTACACAACAGGAGATGTTGCTGTCGCTGCTGCGGGTGTAATAACAACTGATATTAGTGGAAGCTACGATGTGATGACTAAAGCCAATACATTGGGAAATAATGATGTTCTCGCTCCTGTGAATGCTGGTGGTGATACATACACCTTGGCTGCGCAAGCCGCATCAGCAAACGCTCAGGGAATGGCTGACTTTGGAGGGACTGTTGTCGGTGCTCCTGTTGATAATGTATTTCCATACATTACTCAAAATCCTTTTGAGGCATCGCCTTGGGATTTTTGGGATTCGACAACTACAGTATATATAGCCACCCAAGTTTTAGGCCTTCCTGCTCAGGCTGGAATAGACGCGCATATGTCCAACATTGCTCAAAATCCAGATATGAGTATAATGAAGTCAATGGCATACATTGATTCAACAATGGGTTATTTCTGTAGAAGAATCGTCAGAGCAACAAACCTTGATGGTCAGAACAGTATTGACGAAATGAGTCAATTGGAAAGCTCAATTGATATTTATCCAAATCCTGCAACGAAGCAAGTAACAATACAAACCAGTAAAGGAATAATTACAGCTATTGAAATGTATGCATCAACTGGAGAATTGGTAAAATCTGAATTGAATCTTTCCTCAAGTCAGGTAAATTTAAATAACCTAAACTTGAAAGAAGGCTTGTATTTATGTACCGTTCATATTGATGGACAACGCGTAACTAAAAGAGTTGTGATACATTAATTCTATTTAAGAACAACATTTAAAGCGCTCTTAGTAGCGCTTTTTTTTGTACCTTTTAAATTGACTATAAACATCAAACAGATGAAGAAAATTTTTGGCCTCATCTTTCTTATTTTGATTCTTTGGGCCTGTTCCACCATATATAACTATAAATCAAGCTATCATGCCCCATAGAAATCTAAAACCGTAGTTCCAATAATTATAAATAAAAATTTTGGAGCCCCCCAAGCATAAAAGAATATACTCGCAAATAGAATGAGATAGTTTTTATATTTTCGATCAATAAAATGATACACTAATAAAAATAACGGCAGAAAATAGAGTAGAAATATTATAGAGCTAAAAACCATTTATTAATGATTATTCACTTTCAAAAACACGTTCAAACGAACCATCGCTATAAATATAAATGAGCGGAGTGTTTGGTTTAACTATGGTTTCCCTTCCTAGAACATCAATAATCTTCAATAATTCTTTGTTTTGTATAGAAAGCTCAGGGATATTCGTAACTCCACATTCGGGAACAATACTACTAATTGGGTTTAAGGATAGAGCATAATCATAAAGCTCATCACAAATGTAAAGGTTTGTCCCACCTCCATTGGAAAGTACGCATAACCCAATATTTGATTCCGGATCGACATACATGTCTGTTGAAACACCAAGTTCACCTCCATTGTGACCCCAGAGTAAAGTTTCACCTCCACTGTGATAGAGTAACTCTTTATACCAATTCAACCCTTGTTTACTTTCAATCGAAGGAATTTGTGGTGTCCACATTTCACTGACAGATGAGGGAGATAATATGGCATTACTTCCCAAAGTCCCTCCATTTAAAAATGCAATCATGTAATTTGCCAGGTCCCTAATGGAACTTCTTAATTGACCGTCAGGATAATCGGCAAATCCATAATGTGGATTCGCAGTATAATTCCCATTGGAATAGGAATAGGGTCTTGCCACCTCATTAGAGTCAAGATCCGACATGTGCCATGCTGTTTTTTCCATGCATAGGGGTTCGAAAATATGCTCATCACAATAGTCATCAAAAGGCATTGAACTTACAATTTCCGTGATATAGCCATTGAGTGCAGTAGCCATATTCGAATAGCTGAAGGAGCTTCCCGGGGAAGAGCTGAGAAAATTTTCATTGGCATTGTAATTTCCTCCAGTGAGGGTAAAGTAGTCTTGCATACACGCTTCTAGACTCATGGTTGGATCTGGATACCCATAATAATTACTCATGGCGGACCAATTGTCTTTAATTGAAGATGAATGTGTCATGAGCTGCTGAATGGTCATCGCTGTTGTGCTATGCACTGGATGCTGTAATTGCCAAGGTAAATATTCGTTGATGTCATTATTGAGCTGCAACATGCCATCTTCTTTGAGTTGCATAGTTGCCGTTCCGGTAAACAGTTTCGACATTGAAGCCAATAAAAACTGTGTACTGTCTGTTACTGGAATTCCATTTTCTATATCAGCAAAACCGTAACATTGTAACCAAACAATTTCACCATTTTTCACAATGACTGTGGCCATCCCTGGGAAGTGCTCTGCTTCCATTTCATTCATAATGTATTCATCCAGAGGAACACTCGGATTTGGATTTTGACCAAAACAGCTTGCCGTTTTTAGGAACATAAATAAAACAACCAATTTTTTCATAGTTCTAACTATTTTTTGCGATGTCAAGATTCAATATTAAGGATAAATTATTCAATAGGTCTTTTGTTGTTATAAAATTCATCGAATTCATCAAACCATTTGTCTCTTTTTTCTTTACCTTTTTTATTAGTTCCTTGAAAAACAGGAAGAAATGTAAAATTATCTCCTAAGATTACAATGAAGACAAGCATTGCAGAAAGTAAACAATTACAAAGCAAATAATGATTGGCATAAAGTTCGGGGAAATTAGATGAAAAAGGAAGAATTAAAACCAAGGCAGGTGCCAACATGAGATAACTGATAAACATATTTCCAGTATACGTTTCTTTTTCACTCTCGGATTTATTCTTTTTACCATAAAATAGTGCTATGACCATTGAAAAGCTACTTAATGCGATTTCACTTAATAAAATATAAAACTGTTCATTGAGCGTGAGGGTAAATAAGCCACTAGGTCCCTCCGAAACAAAAATACTTGTGCCAATCAACGGAAGAAAAATAAAAAAAAAGAAGAATACAATCGGATAACCAAAAAAATGTCTAATTCTTGATTTAAACGGAACTCCTAATCCAAAAACTGCCAAGAACCAAAGTATAATATAGGAAGAAGCAACATTTAAAAAAGTAATCAATATAAAATCGTTGGCGGTCCACCCGTAAAACAGGCCAATCATTGGAAGGATTAAAACAATAATGTTATATGCAAAAATTATCCTGTTTCGAAGGTGAAAATACATCGATTTAAAAATAAAGCCCATTGTATACACGAAACCATTAAAAATAGGTTTAAAAACACCTGATTTTCCTCCAAATTCCACACGTTCTCTTGTATATAGCTCCATACCCATAAAAACAAGAACGCAAAGAAAAGTTAAACAAATGATATTAACGAGAAGGGTTTGGAAGAATACCTCAAAAGAATAAGCTAACCCTACAACGAGAAAGAAAATTCCATAATATTTGATTTTTTGGTCTGTACTCAATTCTTTTTGTTTAGAATTTCTTTTTCTCATAGAGTAAATATAAGGTTCTAATCATTAAAAATATAGGGTGAGCTTTCGAGATGATAGTTTCATATTCATTCCAGTTATTATTTTGGAATCAAAAAGTGGCTCCACCAGGAATCGAACCTGGATCTAAAGTTTAGGAAACTTCTATTCTATCCATTGAACTATGGAGCCATTTGGCAAAAGTATTTATTTTTTCAGAAATGTTTCTAGCACATCCCAGGTTTTGTCAGCCGTTTGATTCCATGAGAACTCTTTTACTCGTTGCTCCCCATTTTGTACGAGCTGTTTACGAAGATTAGAGTCTTGATTGAGTTTTGCCATTTGCGCAGCAATTTCTTCAGTATCAAAAGGGTCAAAATAAATAGCAGCATCGCCAGCAATTTCAGGAAGACAGGTTTTATTACTAGAAACAATTGGGATTCCACTTTTCATGGCTTCTACTAATGGAATACCAAAACCTTCAAAATAAGGAGGATAAACAAGCGCAAAGGCGCTCCCCATTATTTTGGCCAAATCACTCGAATTAACATGCCCAGTAAAAGTTACAAATTCTTGTATATCCAAGGGAATATGAATGGATTGATTTCGCCACATATTACTTCCTACAATAATCAAATGATATTCTGAATATTTTTTGTGATATAACGAAAAGGCCTGAAGCAATCGTTCTACATTTTTGCGTGGATGTATAGATCCAACAAAAACAAAAAATGGTCGTCCCTCAGCATATTTTGACCTTATTTCATTCTTCTCATCAAGATTGACCAAAGAAAAGTGGTCACAAGCACCATTGTAGATTGGACTTACCTTTTCTTCTGGTAGACCATATGTCTCAACGATGTCCTTCTTGGAATATTGAGAAACACTAATAATATGTTCTGCTTTTTTTGCAAATCGAGGATAAAAAATACGATAATAATTTCGAACGAACCACGGTAAGTCTTTAGGGTTGTGTTCAAAATTTAAATCATGAATTGTGATTACCTGTGGTATTTTTGTTCTGAGATTGCAGATTCCGTCTGGAGACCAAAATAGGTCAATATTATACTTGTTAAGTGCTTTTATTAGTGATATGCTTCCCCAAATCACATTGAGAATGGGGTGTCTGGTAACCGGACCGACCACCACTGCATGGACATTTTTACTAAAAATGAATTCCTCTGAAAAGGGTCGGTCAAAAAAAAGATAAAACTCATGTTCAGGATGTCTTTGACATATTCTCTTACTGATCTCAAGAGTGTAATTCCCAAAACCTTCAAGCTTATCTGAAAGGAGATGTCTACAATTGATTGCTATATTCACGCCTAAAATTGATGTATGTAATTGTCCTTTTTTTCTTTTCCAATTGTAGTTTCAGGACCATGACCACAAAATACAAGGGTGTCATCAGGTAGCTGAAACATTACCTCAAAAATAGAGTTTTTTAACGTTTCTAGGTCACCTCCAGGTAAATCAACTCTTCCGAAACTACCATTAAAGAGCACATCTCCATTAATTACAAACTTATTTACTTCATCATAAAAAACAACATGACCTGTGGCGTGTCCAGGGGTGTGATATACTTTAAAATTTATTTGTCCAAATGAAAGAACTTCTCCATGCTTAAGAAATTTATCGGGGTCAGGTGATGTATTATATTTTTCGAAACCATAAACATGTGCATATGAAGCCACGGCATGAAGAGTTGCTAGGTCTTTTTCATGTAGGTAAAATGGAATATTATATTTTGATTTAACCGCAGCATTTCCAAGTATATGGTCAATGTGAGCATGGGTGTTAAGAAGAGCTAATGGTTTGAGTTCATGCTCTGTTATAAAATCGAACAAGGCATCTTCTTCGTGCTTTTCATAGCACCCGGGATCTATAATGACACAGTTTTTCTCTTGATCGTAGACAATAATCGTGTTTTCTTGAAATGGGTTGAATTGGAACGATTGTACTTTAGCTCCCATATGTGTTAAATGTTTATCTAATTAGATTGACATGTCCACTGATTTCGTACTCTTTATTTGTGAAATCAGTATAAATTAATTTCCAAATATAAGTACCATCTTGACAACTTGAGCCATTGTAGGTTCCATTCCATGTTTCATTAGGAGAATTCATAGTGTGAATCAGTTCTCCCCAACGATTGAAAATCAAGCATTCCATTTCCATGATATTTCCACCTGAAATTTCAAATACATCATTGATTCCATCATTATCAGGAGTAAAAGTATTTGGAACATAGACCACAGCATCATAGGTAATGGTAATGTATTCTTCAGATGAACAACCATTAAGGTCAGTAAAGGTAATCTCGTAGGTGATGTCCTGATTGGGTGTTGCAATAGGATTTTGACAATGGATACAGGATAAATATTCTGCAGGAGACCAGGTAAAGGACCCCGCCTGATCCGAATAGACCTCGAGTTGTATTTCATCTCCATAAAAAGCAATAACATCATTAGTGGCTTCAAAGGACGGATATGGGTATAAGGCGACATATACATATGCCGTATCAAAACACCCATTATTATCTATTCCAATAACCATATAATTTGTGCTAGAATTTGGAATCACTGTTACTTCATTTCCGAATTGACTTACGACTGTCCCCGAAGGTTGCCATTCATAATATGTTGCTCCGTCAGCCCATAAATAAGCAGGCTCTTTTGGGCAAATAATGGTGTCGTTACCTGCTGTAATTTCAATTTCAATCACATTGGCATATATGGAATCTATGATCGTTCCACACGCATTTCCAATCTCAACATAAAACCATTGATTAACAACAGGGTTTATGACAGCAGCAGAGCCATCGGATGACACGATAAATGGATCAGGAATCCAATTGTAGTAATCTCCTCCAGACACAGTTATTGGTGCTTGAGAACCTAAACAAAGCTCGACCTGATCATCCATAATTGGAACAGGAGGGTCAAAAAACACGGTGACAACTGTTGTGTCTTCAGTCACGCAGCCATCATCTGTTGTTACCGTTGCTACATAGGTAATACTTGAATCTGGTGTGCAAACGGGTGTAAATGAATTGGGATCATCAAGGAATAGGGGTGGGTTCCATTCAACAGAACCCGTACCGAATACTTCTAGTTGAGTACTGTTGCCAACACAAACTGTGGTTTCGGGTGAAATAGAAATGGAATTATTGAAGACTTCTAAGGTGACTTGAAGGGTTTCAGATCCACAAGTGTCAGAAACGGTTACAGAAAATGTTGTTGTTTGATCAATAGTTGCTGTTGGCGTTGATGAGGTTGGATCGTCTAATAATCCTGAAGGGGTCCACTCATAAAATTGTCCACCAAAAGCTTCAAGCTGATAGGATTGTCCAGGACATATTGGCGTTATTGGGTCAACAACTCCACCGCTAAATGCGCCGATGTCAACAATCAAGGTAACTGAATCTGAGCTAAAACAACCAGTAGTATCATAAACAATTAATTGGACTTCATAAGATCCAGGCTCGGTATATTGATAAATGGGTTCTTCCTCTGTAGATGTGTTTCCATCACCAAAATCCCACAAATATGCATTCCCGTTTTGACTGTCATTTAAGAATAAAACAGATTGTGGGATACAAATTAACGGTGCTGGTTGTGCAGCAGCAGCCTCAATACTACTTAGTTCAAATTTGAAGGTTGCCATATTGCAATTTGGACTAACGTTTTCTTCGGCATAAGATCCTGGGGTTGTTGTAAATCCAAAATTATCACCTCCACACGCGCCACACACCGCATGATATATTCTTCCAGACTTATCGAATCTACTTGTGCCACCATCTACATGGTTTGAGCTGCTGTTCATTCCCCCCATAAATGTGGCATATTTCAGATTCTGTGAATTTTCATCTAGAACAGCGATGTAAAAGTTGCTTCCATTCGTCTGATTTTGATGGGCATCTACAGTAGTGATAAATCCATTTGTAGTAGAAAAAGAAGCAGGGCCATTTGAATTTAGGATTCCTCCCCATCCAGCCATATAAATATCATAACAGTCAGAAACCAAAAAAGCAGTAGGCGAAATTTCAACATGACCACTTGCAGCGCCAATCATTGTAGTCCAACTAATTGTGTTTAGATTAGAATCATATTTTCTAATAAATTGACCAGAATTTGGAGAGCCAAAACAGCCTGGAGTGATTGTCCAATCTGATTCTGTCTGCCCATAAACATATATGGCATTATCAACATCAAATTGTACAAAATAGGTTTGATCATATTCTCCAAACCCCATAAATGTTCCCGAAGAAATAGCGCCAGTGTTGCTATTAAATTTTGCAACGTATCCATCAGATATACCCCCATTAAATGTTAAGTCGTTACCGGAACTTATAGGTAAAGAGCTTGAATTTGTACCACCTGCAATGCAAACAGAGCCCTGATTATTTACTTGAACAGAATTTCCAGTTTCAAGCCCAGAACCACCGAAATAGGTGCACCAAGTAAGCGTATTTAATGTAGCAGGAAGTTTCATTAAAATGGCATCTTGAGAGCCATTCAAAAAACTTTGTACAGCATTGTTTACAGGAAAATCTGAGGAATACGTGGTGCTTGATAAATAAACATCCCCACTACTGTCAAGGGTAATTTCTCCTCGAAACTGATCTCCATAATTGTAATGTAGGTTACCTGTGTTTAACCCGTCTGTATCAGTTCCACCAATGTATGTTGATGCCAAAAGGTTTGATCCATCAGCACTTAGTCTAGCGATGTATATATCCGTACCGTTAAATGAGAGTGAATTTTCACTTTGAAAAGGACCTCCGTTAAAGCTGTTGTCAAATGGACTTCCAGCCATAGGAAAATCAGTAGAAGAAGTAATGCCATATATAAATAATTCACCATTATCAGCACAAACGATACTGTGTGGGGTTTCATTTCCACTACCTCCCACGTAAGTTGCATAAAGTAAGGAATTGCCGTCAGCATTAAATTTCGATATGGCTACATCCATAGGAAAAGAACCTGTGCCAGAATTAAAAGTAACATCATATGCTCCAGTTGAAGTAGGGTACCCTGTGCCGAAAACAATTCCGCCACCAAATAAATTTCCATAAATATCAGGAGTGGCAGTAAATCCCCAATTATCGGTTGTTGATCCAGAGAATGTGGAAAAAGTTAAGCTGGGATCAATAAATAAACTTTTGGATGTATCATAACCTTCCGGAAAATTGAAAGAAATAATTTCATTCTCTATGACATATTCGACTGCAACTTTTTTCTTGTTCCCATTCACGTCTATTTCCCAGGCTTTGGGTTTGGATTCAATAACCGAACCAAATCTATGGCCAATTATTAACTCACCATTGATAAGGTTTACAGCCTCGGCTCCTTCAAAGCGGAAGGCAATTAAATCCGTGTTTGCCTCAGGTTGAATCATGAAATTATAACTCAATTGACCATCTCTGCCTAAGTAGACAAGATCAACGCCATTATAAAAATTTGGATATGTAACCTCGTTGAAAGAATACACCTTACTTTTCCATTTTTGGGAATCATTTCCGAGTATAAAATTTTTATAGTGATCAGATTTGCCTTGAACTGTGTGTTTAGAGTTTTGAGACCCAATAAACATTTGTTTTATCGCATGATAATTGACCATTGAATGAGCTTCACCATGTTCTTCATGTGAATGCTCATGAGACATAATATCCGTTAAAAAAAAACACATACCATTCTCCTCTAGATAAAGCTTACCTTGAGCTAAATCTACAGTATAATCTATTCGGGAGTCCCATTGACCTTGATTGGGCGTCATCCAAATATTTTGACCCATAGAAAATGAGCTCCATAATAGAGCGAAGAAAATAAGGGTTTTAGTCATGTTTAGCTAAGTTACAACGAATTATCAGCATTACTATTATATAAACTACTGATTTTCATATTAGTTGCTTATATAGAACAAGATATATGCCACGTTTGTTGTCAAATCGTACCAATTTTATTTTCTTTGTGAAACTAACCAAAAGCAACTATGAAATTCATTTTGACATTATCAATATTTCTGACATCTATACAGTTTTCATCAGCCCAGAAATTTTCTCGTGTAAAAGTATTCGCGAACGAACAAGAATTAACAGATTTATCAAGTCTTGGAGTGCCAACAGACCACGGGATACGAAAAAAGGGAACCTTTCTTATTTCTGACTTTTCAGAACAAGAAATTCAAATTCTGAATACTTACGGTTATACCTATGAGATTGAAATAGAAGATGTTCAAGAATTTTATATTGATCGCCTTTCCAAGCCTAATGATCAAGAGCTAAAAAATGAGGATTGCTCTGGATCAAATAGTGGTTCAGGTTCATTTTCACCTCAAACCCCTTCCAATTTTAATCTGGGCTCTATGGGTGGTTATTTAACATATGATGAGATGCTGGATGAATTGGATGCTATGTTTGCCCAGTATCCTAATTTAATTACTCAAAAGGATCCTATTTCTACATTTGAAACATATGAAAATCGCCCTATATATCATGTTAAGATTTCTGATAATCCGGGGGTGAATGAATCAGGAGAACCTAATGTTTTGTATACGGCAATTCATCATGCCAGAGAACCGATGAGTTTAGTGCAAACGATTTTTTATATGTGGTATATTCTGGAGAATTATGGAACAAATGATGAGGTGACCTATTTGGTTGATCATACGCAAATGTATTTTGTTCCTTGCCTTAATCCAGATGGATACATTTATAACGAGCAAACCAATCCAAATGGAGGTGGAATGTGGCGTAAGAACAGAAGAAATGGGCATGGAGTCGATTTGAATCGAAACTATTCTTATGGTTGGGGAACGACAGGTGTAAGCTTTAATACTAACAATGATACCTACCCAGGAACTGGTGCTTTTTCAGAACCTGAAACACAAGCTATTAAATGGTTGGTTGAGACTTATGATTTCGAAATGGCTTTCAATGCACACACATATGGCCCAAGTATTCTATTCCCAATAGGGACGACAAATGAAGAATTCGCCGAACATCACGATTATTTTCAGGAATATACGAACCACATGACTGAGCTTAATGGATATGCGGCATTTAAAAGTTCTGGTTTGTATCCTGCTTCTGGTGATTCTGATGACTACATGTACAAAGTTGATATAGGAGCAGGGGAAAAGGACACCATTTTTGCTCATACGCCTGAGATTGGGACTTCATTTTGGCCATCTTCTGCTGATATTGACCCAACCTGCAAAGATTTTGTATTTCCAAATTTAGTTTTGGCACACATGTCACGCAACTATGTTGTAGTTAAAGATACCGACCCGTCATCTGTGGCAGTCCTGAATGGAAACTTCAACCACACGGCAAAAAGATATGGCCGTGAATCGGGACCAGTAACTGTATCTATTGAGCCTATTTCTAATATCACTTCTGTTGGTTCACCAATAGTTTACAATTTGAATGTTTTGGAAACCCAAAATGGAGAAATTTCTTATGAGTTAAACCCAGCAATTCAGTTCGGTGATGAAATTATATTCATACTCAAAACCGACAATGGTTTATGGATTAAGAAAGATACTATAATAAAGACTTATGGAGCTATAACGCTGCAAGTTTATGATGATGCGAGCAACGCTAATGACTGGACAGGTAACTGGTCTACCACTAATGCCACCTATGTTTCTCCCAATAGATCATTTACGGATTCTCCATCAGGAAATTATTCAAATAATCAAACAAAAAATTTCACATATGATAACCAAATAGACTTGACTAATGCTGTTTCAGCAATGATATCATTTTATGCGAAATGGGATATTGAGGCAGATTATGATTACGTGCAATTTCAAGTTTCAACTGATGGTGGGAATTCTTGGATTGGTCAATGTGGAAACTATACTGTATCCGGAACAAGTGCCAACGGGAGCGTTCAACCTGATGGAGAACCCGTATACGAGGGGGCTTTTTCAGATTGGGTTCTCGAAGAAATTTCAATGAGTGACTACATAGGGCAGATCATAAATGTTCGATTTAGGTTACAATCAGATGGAGGAGTCCGTGAGGATGGATTTTATTTTGATGATTTTAAAATATTTTACAGCGAACCTCCGCAGGGAACGCCTCCCGTGGCATCATTTACGCCTTCTTCTTTTGAATTATGTGATGGGGATGAAATTCTACTTACAGATTTTTCTACTGAACAACCCACAGAATGGAGCTGGGATTTTGGTGATGGAAACTCTTCATCAGCACAAAATCCCTCTCATATTTATGATGTACCTGGTACTTATATTATTTCGTTAGAGGTCAGTAATTCTTTTGGGTCTAATTCAACAGTTCAAACAGTTATTGTAAATGAATTACCTGAAGTGACGGTAACAACAAGTGACAATGATAATGTCGTTTGTTTAAATGATGCTAATGTCCAACTGATTGGGTCTCCATCAGGCACTTCATTTTCGGGTAGTGGAATTTCTGGAACTTCTTTTAATCCAAGTGCGGCTGGTGTCGGTGTTCACCTTATAGATGCGAGTTATACAAATTCAAATGGATGTACAGGTTATTCATCAGTAAGCATTACTGTTGATGCTTGTGCCCAAGTTGGTGATATGTCATCTTTTGATATAAAGGTTTTTCCAAATCCAAATAATGGTCGCTTTGTAATCGAAGGTTTGCCAAAAGGCAGTTCCTATACGATTCTTGATCTTCATGGGAGAGTTATTATTAAAAGTGTTGCTCAGTTGAATGTTGAGGAAATAAAAATGCTTAATGCATCTGAAGGGCTCTATTATCTTGAGTCTAGTCATAATGGGCACACATCTCGACTAAGATTTGTTATTACTAAATAGACAGGGCACTTATTTCTTGTATTTATGTCAATCGTACTTTTTTAACTAGTATAACTATATAATCGATATTAATTTTTTTTACTATCTTCAAGGCGCTAAAATAGTATTTCACGTTGCGTGAGTACGCTATTAAACTATTAACTAAATTTCAAACTATGAAAAAATCACTCGTGATTTTGTCGGTGTTTGCTGCGGGTATATCCTATGGGCAAAAGTCGACAGAAACTCCTTTTTTCACAACAGAGAAAGAAAAATCGGAATGGATTGAAAAAAATCCAGAAAAGTACAATCAACCAAAAGACGTCAAGGAAATGGAGTTCAGCTCCAAGGCAGAAAAGCAAGCTTTTCATGCTGACCC
>Ga0206679_10000825_pt1 | contig 25988 bp, 22 predicted proteins | sample M110012015metaG_FD_155464 | JGI IMG/M metagenome (GOLD analysis project Ga0206679, IMG submission 155464) | Ammonia-oxidizing marine archaeal communities from Monterey Bay, California, United States - M1 100m 12015 | ecosystem: Environmental > Aquatic > Marine > Intertidal zone | place: USA... | reverse complement strand
TATGGAGTTTGTAATAGATCACCTGCGCAGGTTGCAGGCAGATTGATCCTCATTGAAGGGGTTGTCGGTGACAGCGGCATATACCTGGGTTGTTTTTGTAGTACAGTGGTAGGTTAATCAGGTTGGCCGTCGTCGTTGTCGAGGCTGGGGTCAGTTATAGTCAGGCGCAGTTAAAACCAACCTGCTTGGTCTTGTGTTTGATGCAAAAGTGGCGCTTGGATAGCGAGGCACAGGTTTATGGTGGCAGAGAGATTCACTTCTCAAGTAGGGTTGAAAAACAGACCTGCTCAGCATTTCTTTATCGGATTTGGCTGGTGTAGATAAGGTTGAGTTTTAAGGATAGTTTTAAGGATAGTTTTAAGGATAGTTTTAAGGGGGCAGTATGAGCGAGCAACAAAACGGCATGAAAATAAAGTATGAGCGGGTACCAAGGCTACAGCCGGGTAGCAGTGAAAGCATCGCTTACCTAAAAGAGCACGGCTATGTCGTGATTGCTAATGTGCTGGATAGTCAACAGTCTGAAACGGCCCTGAGTGGGCTTTGGGATTATCTGGAAGGTCTGGAGACTGGGATTGACAGATCGGATAACCAAACCTGGGGTAACGACAAGTGGCCGACAGCAGTGCATGGGGGAATACTGCCCAGCTATGGCATTGGTCACTGCCAGGCGCAATGGTTTATTCGGGATGTGGCCAAGGTGAAAAAATCATTTGCCGCGATATGGGACACAGATGATCTGCTGGTCAGTTTTGATGGGGTCAGTCTTTGGCGACCCTGGGCTTTGGATCCTGTATGGAAAACAAACCTAGGCAGCAGTTGGTTTCATATAGACCAGCATCCGATTGGACGTACTGGGCTGCAATGTGTCCAGGGGCTGGTTAATTTGCTGCCAACCAGCGAAAGTGCTGGAGGTAATGTGATTGTTCCAGGCAGCCATCTCATGTTCCCAGAGATTCCCGAGCTTTACACTGAACGACTGGCACGGATTGATCCGTCTATTGATCATTTCAGGTTTCCGAAGGATGATCCTTTTATTTTAGAAAAGGGGCCGATTACCTGCCATATGGAAGCCGGGGACCTGCTGCTTTGGGATTCGCGAACGGTGCATTGTAGTAATCCAGGATCGGGAGAGGGGTTGTCAGCTGATGAGTTGGTTCGAGCGATTAGCTTGATTTGTATGATGCCCAGATCAAGGTCAAATGAAGAGGTTATTTCCAGACGCAAGCGGGCTGTCAGTAAAAGAACTTCAACCACAAATTGGAGTGACCGGTTTATCAATGCTGATCAATTTCCGCAGATAACCTCGGCTGAAAATGCAGACAGGTTTATATGGCCGGCGATACCAGAATTAAGCGATAGTCAATTAAAGCTGGTTGGCTGGACGGACGACGAGCTAGCGGTGCGCCCTTAACAACCTGCTCCAACGCAGGTAAACGCGGAGCTTCGAGCAACAAGCGGTTTTATAATGCAGCGTGTTGGTTTGGTCTGATCTGTTTTTTGTTACGACTCTTTTAGGCCTCTCTGAGGTTTTTTTAGGCCTCTCTGAGGTTTTTTTAGGCCTCTCTGAGGTTTTTTTAGGCCTCTCTGAGGCCTAGGGAGTCAATTTCAGCAATTTGGGTCGGGTCGAGGGGTCCCTGTTTCTCAGCTTCAAGGCAGCCCTTTAATTCGCTTCGATTCTTGACGCCCAGGACAACGCTGTCGACAGGCATGGCCAGGGCATAGCGATGGGCAATAATAGCGGGGTCCTCACCCCACTGAGAGCATAAGTCCCGAAAGCTACCAGCTCTGTCATAGTCCATGGCGTCAGGATGGTCAGAAGGTAGGCTGCGATCCATCTCTTTGCACAGCGCGCCGGCCTGAACTGCTCGAATTCCAAGGACTCCGATGTCGTTGGCGGTGGCTTCCGCGAGAATATTGCGCGGCTCTGCAGGGGCATCAAATCGTCTCATGCCGCCAGCACTATCAAGGAGGTTGGTTATCACTTGTACTGCCGCTGGTTTGACTGAATGGCCGAGGGCTTTTTTGATGGTTTGTGGCAGGCCCGTGCCGGTTATTCCCCAGGCTTTAATCATCCCCCTGGCTTTTAGAGCCTCAAAAGCGGGAATAACGATCTGACTATAGCAACTCCAGGATACTGACCATTTTTGTTGGTTAAGGGCTAAGTCGCCAGGGAACTGGTAGTCATCAGGAATAATTTGCGAATGTAGGAAGAACAGATCAATGGTTTCTATTTGAAGTGCCTTCAGGCTGCGTTGTATCGAGTGCTCCAGTTTTGCCAATGTCTGTTCAGCAGAGCTAGTACCCAACAGACATTTTGAGTTGATATGCACTTGCGCAGGCAGGCGACCCTGGAAAGCCTCGCCGATCACTGCTTCGGCTTCGCCTCTGCCATAGGAAGGGGCCATGTCGAGTAGGCTGATGCCTTTGTCGACGGCGAGCCGGGTGGTCGCGATGGCTTCATCGCGGCTGGTTTGGCCCCATACTTGACCGATACCTCCTCCCCCGAGCGAAAGCACGCTAACTGGCCATAGTGCTCCGAGTTGTGTTTGTCGCATAGTGATAACCCTGTTGCTAAATAGTGTTGATGATGACAGCTAAGCGCGCTTTGCTGAGCCGGCTGGCAGCATTTACGTGGTTTTTAAATGCAGTGGATCAGTAGTCTACCGTAAAGTGTTTGAGAGTGTACTAAAGTGTGCATTTAGTTTGGATTAGGTTGGTTTTAGTTTTGGTTTCTAGCTGTTTGGGTTTGTTGAGGCATGGCAAGGCGTATATAAAACCTGGCATCAACGTCTGGCATTACTGGGTATTACGCGTCCCAGGTGGTTACAGTCCAAGCACTTGAGATCCCTTTGTTTAGTGCACTCGGTTTCTGTATGTCTAAACTAATTTGACAGAGTGCTCACGGTAAGCTGAACTGAAAGTGAACGACATTGCTGGATAGGCGACTGATTTGATCGCGCTTTTCGTAAAATGGAATACACTCATTTTTGATGGAAACACAAGCGATGAAAAAGAAACTAGCTGGGATAAATACAGTATTGATCTTAAGTCTTACCAGTCTGCCTCTGTATGCTGACGATATAAATTCTCCTCCTGGACAGGGACCGAGATCAGGGAACGGCCCTGGGCATCATGGCAATGATGAAATGCGAGAGGCTCGTAGGGCTGAATTACAAGCCATGTCGCCGGAAGAGCGTCAGGCTGCTATTCAGGCAACGCGATCAGAGCGCCAACAGGGTCGGGATGAACGGCGCCAGAGACACGAAGCTCGTAGAGCCGAATTGCAAGCGATGTCACCTGAAGATCGCGAGATTGCTATCCAGGCCGCCCAATCAGAGCGTCGGCAGGAGCGGGACGAACGGCGACAGCAATTGGAAAATATGACGCCAGAAGAACGTCAGGCAGCCCGGTCTGAACATCGGGGTCAGATGAAAAGGCACAAAAGGAGGCATAAGATGAGAAATGGCGGGCATGGTCCCAGGCAAACCCGTTAACTAACCCGTGTTAAGTCATCGGTAGCCTGGATCAACCAGGCTCCTGATTTGCTGGTGCTAAATCGGCTTTAGACCGCTGGGTTGATCTAAGGTCTAATTGCCTGCGCACTTCATCATGCTCTTTTTCATTGAAGGAAAACCGCGACAGTAAAATCGCACCGATGATGAAACAGGCCGCGGGCATCAGGGCTAGCAGCGCCTGAATAGTTGTTTTTGTGGTATCCGTTTGTTCAACATTGGGCTCAAATCCAGCATATTGAAGTGATATACCGACAATGAATGCCGTAACCGAACCGGAGATTTTTCGTATCAGATTCCAGATTGCCAGATAGGCGCCTTCATTCCGAGACCCGGTGGTGTATTCGTCATAATCAATGATATCGGCTTGGATTGAAGGCGCCAGTACTGCACCTGCTCCTCCTCCGAGTCCTGCCATGAAGCAGCATACATAGACATAAAGGTGGTCGTTTTCTCCTGCAAATACTAATGCGCCAAAAAAAATGGCTGAAAGCAAAGTGGCAACAAACCAGAGGTCCCGTTTACCATAGACCCTCGACAATCGTATCCATAAAGGCGCAAAAGCAAATTGGGGTAGTTGGTAGACCACAAGGATGATGACCAGGCTATCCATTTTCACGACATATTCGGCCGAATAGGCTGCCAGTATGCCCAGCGTTGCAGCGCCGAATGTCTCGATACCATAGATAATGAACAGCAGTAGTGCGTGGGGGTTATCAAACACACCCTTGAAAGAACGGAAAGGGTTTGTAGAACCCCGGCCTTGATATTCAGGATTTTCAGTTAAGAAATAGGTAGTCCAGAGTATCAACACCGATATTGTGCAACCGGCTAAAATCGACAGCTGGAAAGCAAACTCTCGTTTGTCCTCAGCCTGGCTCATAAGCTCTAACGAAACCAGTCCGGCTGCTACTCCAAAAATACCGATCATATGGCTGTAGCCGAATAACCGGGTCCTTTCGTGATAGTGGGGTGATAACTCAAGTCCCAGTGCGCCATGGGGTATAAAAAAAGCGGTGCTGGCTGTTTCGTAGAGGAGTAAGCATACGCACATCCAGATGATCGTGTTGATTGCAGAAAGCGACTCTGGCGGTGACCAGATGCCGACCAGGGCAATGGCCATGGGTAGGGCCGCTGAAAACATCCAGATTCTTCTTCGGCCTAACCTGGATTGCGTTCGGTCGGATAGGTAGCCGATTAGAGGATCGGTCACACCATCCCAAAGACGTGAGATCGCTAGAATAGAGCCCATGACAGCGGGCGCTATGAGGAGGACATCAGTGGCGAATTTCATGAGGTAGACGCCAAACAGTGTGCCCATGATCCCGAAAGCGATCCGGGGTGTGGCCCAGGCGAGAATGACGGAGTTTCGCAATGGCTCAGGGGCATTTGAGTGGGTTATTTGAGTATGCAAAAAAGATGCCCTTAGTATGCTAGCCAGTATTTACCGGAACCAGCAGGGTAAACGTTTCAAGGGGCTATGACTAGAACTACCGCGGGTTTTGGGGCTGGCTGATTTTCCTTCCGGATTTGATTTTGTGGGCGCTGAATGGTTGGGTAGTCAATGATTCTAACCTGATTTCAGGGTCGGTACTGGATCAAGCTGTGATTTCTAGTCACTGGAAATGACGCGTGTTAATGGATAGCGTAGTGATCCCTATCTTTAGGGTCAGTGTCTGTCTGGATGAGACGTCATAGTGCTGGATGAAGATGTCATGTCGTGACTTGCCAGCCATTTGGCTGTATGGGTGGTAAGCGTCTCCAGGTTGAAATTCTATCAGGCGACCGAGGGCTATTTCAGGTGCTATAGTGTCTGCAACTGTTTGGATAAAGGAGGTGCGGGGGTGGCAATTCCGGTCATACTGGATACCGATATCGGCTTTGATGTTGATGATGTCTGGGCATTGGCATTTTTATTAAAGTGTCCCGAATTGGATGTGAAACTGGTCGTCACCAATACGGGTGATACCCTGTATTCGGCGCGATTGGTAGCCAAGCTACTGGCGGTCGCTGGGCGTAGTGATATTCCCGTGGGTATTGGGATTCCTGTCGATGCGGTGCCGAAAACACATACCAAATGGTTGGGTGATTATCAGCTCGACGACTACCAGGGCATGGTTTACGAAGATGGGGTGGGAGCAATATGCGATACGATATCGGCTTCAACTGAGCCGGTAACGCTGGTGTGTATTGGGCCGTTAACTAATATCGCGGCGCTACTGCAGCGAGCGCCCTCTATCACTGAGAATTCGCGGTTTATAGGCATGCATGGTTCAATCAAGCGAGGTTATCTTGGGGCTGACAAGCCCATGAAAGAGTATAATGTGAAGTGTCATACATCGGCTTGTCAAAGCGTTTTCAGCACGCCTTGGGACCTGAGCATTACCCCACTGGATACCTGTGGTTTGGTGTCGTTAAGGGGTGAAAACTTCCGTAGTGTGGCTGACAGTAAAGATCCGCTGGCTCGAGCAGTCATGGAAAATCATTTTGGCTGGTTCGAGAAAGTCGGTGATTGGCCGATGCTATCGGAGTTGGATCCGGATCAGACCTCTTCTGTCTTGTTTGATACAGTGGCTATTTACATGGCCTTTGCAGAAGAACTCCTGATCATGGAGAAAATACCGATAAGTGTAACCGATGATGCCAAGACTATCATTGACCCGAGCGGCCAGGTGATCAATTGTGCGATGCAGTGGCAGGATCAAGTTCAATTCGAGACATTGTTGGCGGAGCGGCTGTCGACATGAGTCAGCCTAATGTGGTGGTCTTGTTTCCTGATCAGCTCAGGGCGCAGTCTCTGCCGATTTATCAGTCTATCTACGGAGCCCAGCAGATTGATACGCCCAATATTGACCGTCTGGCAATGCAGGGCGTTACCCTGGATAACGCGATATCCAATTGCCCGGTATGTACACCAGCCAGGGCTATGTTAGTAACGGGCCGCTATCCGCAGACGACCGGGCACCTGATTAATACCACTCGAACTCGCCATTCGGAAATCAGTATTGCCGATGCGTTCGCTCATCAGGGTTATCAGACCGGCTGGGTTGGCAAGTGGCACCTGCATACAGGTCTTTGGCCTGCGATAGATAGAATGCCGCAACATCCGGATTGGGTGCCGGAGGGGCGTGATCGGCTGGGTTTCCAGTATTGGCGAGCCTATAACCAGCATATGGTCTACTTTGATGGTTTCGTCAATAAAGATGACTGGAATTATGAGCGTTGGCGGGGGTATGAGACCGATGGTTTACTGGACTACGCTTTTGAGTTTATGGATCAGGCTGCCGATAACCCCTTTCTGTTGTTTGTATCACCGCACCAGCCTCATTTCACGCCGTTTGAGTTCGCGCCGGAAAAATATTACCAGCAGTTGCCCTCAGAACTCATATTGCCCATTAATGTGCCTCCGGAAAAGGTTCCCGTTGCAAGAGAAATGTACCGACACTACCTGGCAATGACTCTGGCCGTGGATGAAATGCTGGGTCGGTTGATGGATTATCTTGAAGCAAAGGGCCTCAGCGATAATACCATCCTGGTTTTTGCTTCTGATCATGGTACCCAGGCGGGCTCCCAGGGAGTTAATCCCTGGTCTAAGAAAAACCCTTATGATGCTTCTGTCAAGGTGCCCGGTATTATACGCCAGCCCGGGCAGATCGCCGCGGGTAGTCGGTCGGCCCAATTAGTTAATATGGTTGATTGGTTTCCAACTATTTGCGAGCTTGCCGGAATACCGGTACCTAGGTCGGTTGAAGGTCATAGTATCGCTGCCGGTTTAAACAGCAACAGTCTTGATGGTGTTAATAATGCCGCTTTTCTGATGAATTTTTCCAAGTACTTTGACTGGTTTCAAAACGGCGCGGAATGGCGTGGCATAAGAACCAGGGATCACCTGTATGCCTCGTGGTTAAATGGCCGAGAGGAACTCTATGACCTGGCCGATGACCCAATGCAAATGAAAAATGTGTACGCTGATCCAAGCCAGAAACAATCATTATCGCAGATGAAAGAGCTTCTTCTGGAGCATCAGCTGATACGTCATGATCAGTTGGTCCAGTGTACTGACTGGAAAGACTGGCTTGATGAGCAAAGGCGAGTGGTTAAGAATGCATTTGGCGAGCTGAGCCATCCTGAGTCCACTCCTGACTGGTCGTTACTTCATTGATATGAAATACCCGATAAAATTATCTGAGCAAAAAATTGACGAATACAGGCGGCGGGGCTTTTGTATCACCCCGGATGTTTTAAAGCCAACTGAGATAAGGACGTTCAGGACTGCAGTTGATCGAGAAGTGGCTAACCGTACTCGTCATGACAGACGGGCCCTAGCGCAGAAATCCATTTATGAACAATCGTTTGTTCAGTGCATGCGTTTGTGGGAGACCAGCGAAAAGGTCAGGACTCTTTCCTGTCATCATGGCCTGGCTGGTTTAGCCTCGCAGCTGCTGCAGGAGCCGAACATTCTTTTGTGGCAGGATCAAGCGCTGTATAAAGAGTCGGGCGGTCGGGAAACAACCCCTCACCAGGATCAACCTTTCTGGCCCATTGGCAATGCGCCCTTGGTCAGTGCCTGGATTCCACTCACCGATGTGACCGTTAAATCAGGTGCTATGGCTTATGTCCCTACCTCTCATAAGCTTGGTAGCCTTCGGGTCGTTGATATTACGCACAAAAGTGAGCCCTATGATATTTTGTCGGATCCCCTGGTTTCGGGAATTCAGCCGGAAAGCGTAGAGGTTAAGGCAGGTTCTATTATTTGGCATGACGGTTTTACGGTCCACCTTGCGCATGCAAACAGAACCTCCCGAACTCGAAAGGTATTTACCGTGGTTTATCTTGCCAGTGGTTACCCAAGGGTCAAATCCTGGCCCGTGTTCCCCCTGGACAGAGCGGGCGTGGCTGTTGGAGAGTTGATGCAGGGGGAGGGCTTGCCCGTTGTCTGGCCGCCTCCTGCGAAGTTACCAAGTCAGCCAGAGATCAAGGGGCAGGCGCTGGGACCCCAGCATGGCTAGAGTGACCTGATGGCCCGGCCCGCAGGCGAGCAATATAAAAATCAGTTGTCGGATACAATTCAGGTTATCAAGCCGCAGTTTGCTGGCTTTAAGTTCAGTAACAGCCTCACCGAAGTGTCTGCCAGGCATCAAGAATATCCAGTTCACCATTTTCCACTAGATGGGATGATGTGTCGAAATGCATGGTGGCTCGCCTTGCCGTGTCATAACCAGGCCAGTCCAGTCGCTGCCCTTTTATGAAAGTAGTCCAGATCCGATGCATATCGTCTGCTAGCGCCTGGGGCAGCGGTCCATCGCCGATGAATAGTTTCACTCCAGCGCTATCCAGGGTGTTAAATGTAAAGGGTATTTCCAGGGCATGGGTTGCTTTGAGATGGCCAGTGCGTGATTCCCAGTCAAACTGATATAGATGAGTTTCAGCGCCGGCTGCCTGCCGGGCTTCCGCCAGCCTGATTACTGGAAGCTTGAAAGTAAAATCGGTCGAAATAGCGATAGCGATTTCCGTAGTTGTGGCTGAGGGGTAAATTTTCTTGTAGGCGGCGATTAATTCCGTTCCTCCGCCGAGGCCTTTGACCTGTTCATTTAGCTGCGATGGACTGACCTCCTGCAATATAAAGAGGCTGGCTTCATCCTTATTGGTCCCGGTGAGGACAGGTATTCCTGCGCCGACACCGGACTGGATCGCGGCCAATAAGGATTCCGGAATGACCTCGTTGCCTTCTACAGGATAGAAAGCCTGTACGCCTTTGCCCAGGCCGGTTTTTTCGAAAGCAGCGGATGCTTTTTGCTGGGCTTCAAGGATGTCTAGAACACTGCTGGATTGAATTTGTTGCAGGTTATTGACGTTGAGTTCTTCCATGAATAGGCGCGTGACGTGTTGTCCGGTCGTTTTTGTTAAGGTGTGATGGGCTGCACCGCTTTGCGGAATAGCACGCTGAAACAAGCCCTGAGCTCGATCTGAACCCAGCAGTGTAGTGACCGAAAAACCGCCTGCTGATTCTCCTGCAATGGTGACCTGATCAGGGTCACCGCCGAAATTTTCGATATTGTCGCGCACCCACTCCAGCGCTGTAATCTGATCGAGGGTGCCATTGATGCCTGAAGTGGCAAAGTCCTCTCCGAACTCAGATAGATCGGTAAAGCCAAGTGCGCCTAACCGATAGTTTATGGAAACGACCACAATATTTCCGTTTGCGGCGAAGCTGGAACCGTTATACCAGGGTATGGCGCCTTGTCCAGTCCGGTAAGCTCCGCCATGAATCCAAACCAGGACAGGACGCTTCATTTGGTCAATGCTGGGTGTGCAGACGTTAAGGAACAGGCAATCTTCATTCCATTTGACCTGGACATTATCGGTCATCCCACCGCTAGGAATTTGTGGTGCTGCGGGCCCGAACCGTGTCGCGTCGCGGATATCATCCCATGGTTCCACCGGCATGGCTCGTTTGAATCGATTCGGTCCAGTGGGAGCAGCAGCGTACGGGATGCCATTAAACTGGAAAACCCCGCCTTTCTCTCTACCAAGTAGGGCTCCGGAGGCGGTTTGTACGATTGGTGACGATGATTTTTGTGTGGTCATGGCTCATTCTCTCTAAGACGGACTGCATTCATGATCGTGGTTTAGATCAGGCTCTGTTGCACTCAATTAGGTTTTAAAAATCTTACCACCTAGTTGTCTGTGATGGGAAACTGCCTGCTCTCTGGTCAAAAAGGGTGGCTCTAACCCACATTTTCACCAGAACATTTTGGCCTGGTTAAGGCAAATTGCAAAACCATCGGGATGCCCCTAAGCTTGAGCACGTGCGAGCTAGCCTGCTTTGTTTTTGCTGCAGGTGATGTCGTGCTAACACAGAGAGGGAGCTCATGATAAGCAAAATTTTGGTCGCCAACCGAGGTGAGATTGCCTGCAGAATTATTCGTAGCGTGCAGGCCAGTGGCTATGATGCCGTAGCAATATATAGTGACGTCGATGCCGATGCTCTTTTTACCTTGATGGCAGATGAAGCTGTCGCGCTCGGGGGTAACTTGGCTAGTGAATCGTATTTGGATATCGATAAAGTCATCCAGGCAGCGAGGTTGAGCGGTGCTGATGCCCTTCACCCTGGCTATGGGTTTCTCTCCGAGAACGCAGAACTCGCCGAGCGTTGCGAACAGGTAGGAATCAAATTTATTGGTCCGTCCGCGCGGGCTATCAGAGTGATGGCTAATAAATCAGCAGCCAAGGATCTCATGATTAACAACCTGGTTCCTTGCATTCCCGGTTACCAGGGGAAGGACCAGAGTGATGCGCGATTTGCAGAAAGGGCGACTGAGATTGGTTTTCCGCTTATGGTAAAAGCCGCTGCAGGTGGCGGAGGCCGTGGTATAAGACTCGTTACCGTAGAAGGCGACCTGGCCACCGCACTCTCATCGGCAAGAGTTGAATCAACCAATGCGTTTGGTAGTGATGAACTGATACTGGAAAAAGCCGTAGTTGGTGGTCGTCACATCGAGATTCAGGTGATTGCAGATAGTCAGGGGAACGTTGTGCATTTGTTCGAGCGCGATTGCAGCGTACAGCGTCGGCATCAGAAGGTGATCGAAGAAGCCCCATCGACTTTCATGACAGAGGAGCTTCGGTCTGCGATGGGTTCAGCAGCAGTAGAAGCTGCCAGAGCCGTTAATTATGAGGGCGTCGGCACAGTAGAATTTCTAGTCGATAGTCAGCGGCAATTCTATTTTCTGGAGATGAATACCCGTCTGCAGGTAGAGCATCCTGTAACCGAAATGATAGCGGACGTAGATTTAGTTGACTGGCAGCTCAGGATTGCCAACGGAGAGCCGCTGCCTGTTTCTCAGGAGCAGTTATCAATTCAGGGCCATGCCATAGAAGTCAGAATCTATGCCGAAGACCCCAGCAAAGGGTTTGTGCCCCAGACAGGCAAGCTGGCAACGTTTATACCGGCAGATGAGGAAGGCGTGAGGATCGATTTCGGTGTTTGCTCAGGGTCAACAATCAGCCCCTACTATGATGCCATGTTGGCTAAGTTAATCGCCTGGGGCAGGGATCGGGAAGAAGCCAGACGCAGGTTAATCAGAGGGTTAAAAAATACCCGAATTCTTGGTTTGACAACGAATAAAGCGTTTTTGCTGCATCTGCTGAATGAGCCGTTATTTGTATCAGGCGATATTACCACCGGGTTTATTGATGATGCGCTGCTTACCAGGGCATCAGTTGGTCTCAACCTGCAAGATGTAGCCTTGGCTGCCGTCGTGTTGGCGCAGAGTCATCATGCGCTGAATAGCTGGAGTAATGCCGAACCAATGTTACGCACTGAGTTGCTGCGTATCAGTGATCAGGTGGTGAGTGCGAGCATCATCCAGATGGGAGAGGCTTATCAAGTTACTATTAATGATAATCAGTTTGATATTGACTGGGCAGTTTGCGATGACGGTGAATTGGTTTACCAGTTAAATGGTTTAGATCTAGCATTAGGTTATCACCTGCAAGGTGATGAGTTGTCGCTTGATTTAGGCGAACGAACGGTCAACATCGAAAGACTGACTTACCAGCCTGCTGTTTCAGAGGATGCGGCCGGTAGCGGTATCATCACGGCGAGTACAGAAGGGTTGGTAATTGATGTGCTGGTAAGTCCGGGCGACAAGGTCAATAGGGGAGACATTCTGGTTTATGTTGAAGCCATGAAGATGGAACACCGCCATCTTGCCGACGGCGACGGCGAAGTTTCTTCTGTGAGTGTTAAGAAAGGACAACAGGTCAAGAATAGGCAGCTTTTGGTGGAATTGGTGCTTGAGGAGACAGGAAATTGAACCGATTAGAAACTAGATTAGATACCAGCAACAGTGAATTTAAGAAAAATGTCGAATTCATGACGGCATATGTCGAAAAAATCCGTTCGGTTGAACGAAATATCCGGGCCAGTGAGGAACGTTACCGTGAAAGGGCGACGCGCCGAGGTAAGCTGTTACCCCGCGAGCGCCTGGCGCACCTGCTCGATCCGGGTGCGCCTTTTATTGAACTTTCTTCTATTGCCGGTTATGGCATGAATGGCGATAAAGATGGTTCGACTGCCGGGGGTAATATTATTGTCGGGATTGGTTTTGTCAGCGGCCGACGTGTTCTGGTCATGGTTTGGAATTATGCGATCAAGGGCGGCACCATTAATTCGGCCACTACCAGGAAGAACCTGCGCTTGCAGGAAATTGCTTTTTCCACGGGTTTGCCGCTGATTTCTTTAAGTGAAAGTGGCGGTGGCAACCTCGGTGGAGGTGGCGATCCGGACCCCTGGGGGGCACATGGTTTTCTGGACGGTGGTCGGGTCTATGCCCAGCAGGCGGAGTTGTCCGCTGCAGGGATACCGCAGATTACGGTCTCGCATGGAAACGCAACTGCGGGAGGGGCTTATCAAGTCGCCCTGTCCGACTATGTCGTGCTGGTCAGAGGGCAGACGCAGTTATTTCTGGCTGGACCGCCTTTGCTCAAGGCGGCAACGGGTGAGGAGGCAGATCATGAAACCCTGGGTGGCGCAGAAATGCATGCGACAGTTTCTCAGACGGGTGAATACCTGGCAGAAAGTGACAGCGACGGGATTAGGGTGGCTCGGGAAATTGTCGCGCAGTTCCCGCCTGCTGCAGGTCGCTGGATAGAGCCGGATGAAGCCGTGCAACCGCCCTTATATGATGCAGCAGAACTAAGGGGAATCGTTGCCGAGGATAAGAGAGTCCCGTATGACATGCGCGAAGTCATCATGCGAATCGCCGATGGTTCTGGTTTCAGTGAATTTGAGCCGAGCATCGATCAGCACACGCTGTGTGGGCATGCTCATTTCGGTGGCTGGCGGTGTGGAATCATTACCAATAATGGCCCTATTACCCCTGAGGGAGCCAAAAAAGCCAGCCATTTTCTTCAGTTGTGCGATCAAAGCAATACCCCGATGGTATTCCTGCACAATACCACCGGCTTTCTGGTCGGTGTTGAGGCTGAACACAGTGGCCAGGTAAAGCATGGCTCAAAAATGATTCAATCCGTTGTCAACTTCAGGCCTCCCAAGATTACCATTATCGTTGGCAACTCTTACGGTGCTGGTAATTATGCCATGTGTTCCAAATCACTTAAGCCTGAGTTTGTATTTTCATGGCCAACTGCTCGACAGGCGGTCATGGGCGGGGCTCAAGCAGCTGCAGTGCTGCGTATTGTTGCTGAGGATAGATCCAAGGCACTGGGCAAGGCGTTGACAACGGAGGAAATCGCTGGCATAGAAAAAAACAGCGAGCGGATAATAGATAGCATGGAGCGAACCTCGGAGGCAATGTACTGTTCGTCGAGAATGATGGATGATGGTCTTATTGATCCCGCTGATACGCGTGAGGTGATTATTTTCACACTGGAAACCTGCAAAGAAACCGGGTATCGGGGCATGCAGACCAATACATTTGGCGTGCAGCGATTGTAGGGTGCAGGTTGTTTTTTCAAGCGGGTAGGGAAACAGGTCAGGTCATTTTTTTATGGATATATCATGTCTGGTTGGCTGAACAACGGCCAGCATTGATAAAAAGTGAGGCTTTCGGGGTAAATAAGGTTCAATTAGAGTGTTACAGTAAAGGTTTGGATTGACCTGGATAGCAAAAAAATGAAATAGTGCTTGTTGCACGAAGTGAAGAGTTATTATCAGTTCAGGCAGGACTCAGAGAGAGAGGAAAAATATGAGATTTGAATCACCTACAACGACGAAAGAAGCGGCAGCGCTACTGGCAGGAGAAAAAGGCGATGCCTATATTCTCGCTGGCGGGACTGACCTGCTGGTAAGAATGAAAACAGGCTTAATAGAACCGGATTTGGTTGTTGATATAAAGAGAATTCCGGCAACGCATGATATTAAGGTTTCAGACAAGGGTATTTCCATTGGTGCTGCTGTCTCCGGTGCCGAAATGAACGAACATGCTAAATTGAAGAAGACCTGGCCTGGGGTTGTAGAGGCAGCAGATCTGATTGGTTCCGACCAAATTCAAGGGCGATGTACGGTCGCAGGTAATCTATGCAATGCCTCCCCGGCCGCCGACAGCGTACCGGCTTTAATTGCAGCAGGAGCCAAGGCTGTTATTGTCGGTGAAAAGAAGCGTCGAACCGTTGCTGTTGAAAAAATCATTACTGGCCCGGGTAGTACTTCATTGCAGAAGGGTGAGCTGATTGAGTCCATCCAATTACCTAAGCGACCGCCAAGGTCAGGTGATGCTTATTTGCGCTTCATACCAAGAACCGAGATGGACATCGCTGTGGTTGGTGCTGGAATAAATTTGTCGCTGGAAAGAGGTGTCATCAAATCGGCTCGGGTGGTGCTGGGTGCGGTTGCTCCTACACCGGTTCTGGTACCCAAGGCTGCGAAAGCAATTATCGGTACCAAGTTGGATGCAAAAGCTTTAGCGAATCTTGCTGCAGCCTGTAGCGAAGCTTGTAATCCGATTGATGATAAGCGTGGGACGATTGAATATAGAACCAGGGTTGCTGGTGTACTCGCACGGCGCGCAGCTGTAATCGCATTTAAACGAGCAGGAGGTGCCTGATGTCAGGTTTTCTAGTATCTACAAAAATAAACGGTGACGCGGTTCAGTTTGCCTGTCCGTCTGATGAATCATTGCTGAATTCCCTAAGAGACCGAGTTGGATTAACCGGTGTCAAAGAAGGTTGTGGGACGGGAGACTGTGGTGCCTGCAGCATCACCCTGGATGGTCGTCTGGTGTGTTCTTGTCTGGTTCTGGCGGCTGAAGCAGATGGCCGGGAGATTGGTACCGTTGAAGGGTTGGCTGACGGCATGAGTCTGCATCCGTTGCAGGAGAAATTTATAGAACATGCCGCTTTACAGTGCGGTATTTGTACGCCTGGTTTCTTAGTTGCTGCAAATGCCCTTCTGGAAAAAAATCCTAAACCTTCTGAAAAAGAAATACGCTACGCCTTAGCGGGGAACCTATGCCGATGTACAGGCTACGACAAAATTGTTCGTGCAGTACAAGCAGCAGCAAAAGAAATGAGAAAAAAATAATAGGCTCATTCTGCTGACCACAATACGTATTATAGGAATTTGATATGCCACATGACACTAGTTACACCAAACAGAAATTTAAGCTGGTAGGAAGCCGCGTTAATCGACCTGACGGTATTGATAAGGTTACCGGGCGGGCCAGGTATGGTGCAGATATCTCCGCACCAGGACAACTGGTTGGCAAGGTCCTTCGTTCACCTCATGCGCATGCCCTGATTAAAAAGATTGATACCACAAAGGCCGAGAACCTGCAGGGTGTTAAAGCGGTGGTCACCTGTGCGGATATGCCTGATTTAACTGGTGGTAATAGAGGTATGCTCGACATCCTTGAAAATTGTATGGCGAGAGGGAGAGCGTTGTATGATGGCCACGCCGTCGCTGCAGTTGCTGCAGTCGATGAGAAGACCGCTCGACAAGCTTTAAAGCTGATCAAAGTCACCTATAAGCGCCTGCCGCATGTGACCGATGTAGATAAAGCGATGGCTCCTGATGCACCAGTGATCCACGATTGGATTTTCACCTCTGGGGTGGATCCGAAGCCGGAGAAACCTTCCAATATTGTGCAGCGTAATCAATTTGGCCATGGCGATGTTGAGGCCGGATTTGCCGAAGCGGATGTGGTTGTAGAAAAGTCATTTAAAACGGAACAGACCCATCAGGGTTATATTGAACCGCATGCCTGTCTTGCCACAGTCGGACCGGATGGACACGGCGATCTATGGGTAACAACCCAGGGTCATTTCCACTTCAGGCAGGTGTGTGCATCACTGATTGGCATGGATGTGGCCAAGTTGAAGGTCACCTCGTCAGAGATCGGTGGGGGCTTTGGTGGTAAAACCCATGTATGGATGGAGCCTGTAGCTCTAGTGCTTTCTCGTAAAGCGAATCGACCCGTAAAGCTGGTCATGAGCAGAGAGGAAGTATTTAAAGCGACTGGACCAACGTCGTCTACTTCTGTGGATGTCAAAATCGGTGCCAAGAAAAACGGCACGATTACAGCTGCGTCTGCTGAATTGAGATATCAAAGTGGTGCTTTCCCCGGTATGTGGGGCATGCTGGGTGCAATGACCTCATTTGCCTGTTATGACCTCAAGAATGTTCAATCCGTAGGCTTTGATGTGCTCTGCAATCGCCCTAAAGTGGCAGCGTATCGGGCACCGTCAGCACCCATGGCTGCCTTTGGAATTGAAAGCACCATGGATCTGGTAGCTGAAGAGATTGGTATGGACCCGGTCAAGTTTAGAATAAAAAATGCGGCTAAAGAGGGTACACAGGCGTCTTATGGACCCGTTTATGGTCCTATAGGCATAGGCCCGACTTTGAAGGCTGCCCAGAATCATCCGCATATGAAAGCCAAATTGCGTAAGAACCAAGGCAGGGGCATGGCTTGTGGCTTCTGGTTTAATTTTGGTGGGCAGACCTGTACCGATCTGAATATTGGCATTGATGGGACCGTGTCTCTGACCGTAGGCACGGTGGATGTCGGTGGCTCCAGGGCTTCCCTTGGACTAATAGCTGCAGAAGAATTGGGTATTGACTATGAGAAGGTTAGAGTTCAGATAGGGGACACCGCTTCACTGGGTCATAATGACACCACGGAAGGGAGTCGAGGTACTTTTTCGTCTGGGATGGCGACTATTTTTGCCGCAAGAAATGCCAAGGATGAGTTGTGTCAAAGAGCGGCTAAAATGTGGGATATTCCGCTCAGTGCAGTAGCCTGGAAGGAGGGTGCAGCAATTGCCAAAGGCAAGCGGCACAATAATCTGGCTCCGCTTACGCTTCAGGAAATCGCTGCCAAATCACCCAATACAGGCGGGCCCATTGCGGGCCATAATGAAGTCGTAGCAGACGGGGCTGGGGTGTCTTTTGCCAGCCATATTTGTGATGTCGAAGTTGACCCGGAAACAGGTGCGACTAAAGTGATTCGCTATACCGTTGTTCAGGACGCCGGTAAAGCCATTCATCCTGATTATGTTGAAGGGCAATTCCAGGGTGGTGCTGCCCAGGGTATTGGCTGGGCATTAAATGAAGAATATATCTATGGTGATGATGGTCTGCTTCAGAATGCCGGTTTCCTTGATTACAGGATTCCGGTTTGTTCTGACCTGCCATTTATTGATACCGAGATACTGGAGATACCTAATCCTAACCATCCCTATGGGATACGGGGAGTGGGTGAAACCTCCATCGTACCGCCACTGGCAGCAATTGGTAATGCGGTATCCAATGCGGTTGGCGTGCGCATGACCCATGTGCCTATGTCTCCACCCAGAATACTCAAGGCACTGGATGAAGCAGAGGCATAAAACGGTCACTATCCGCTTATGTTGAAGGTGGAGTTTACGGGGGCGTTAAGGGCAAGTGTTAATGGCCATGCACAGGTTCAGGCTGAGGCGGGCACGATTCGTGAACTGCTTTCCGGGCTTGTGCTGCGTTATCCAGATTTGGCCGAGCATGTTGATCAGGGCATCGCGGTTGCTTTAGATGGTGAGATTTATCGTGATGACTGGAATAAACAGATTCCTGATGGGGCAAAGGTATTTCTGCTGCCTAGAATCCAGGGTGGATGAAACCGGCATTAGTTTTTCGGAAGGTTACTTTTGAGAGCATTCGTCCAGAGTTCATTGAATCCAAGCAAACACGGCCGGTAGCGCCGCTATTGTAGTTCGTCTTCGATTATCTCATCTGTCGTAATATTGAGGATATGCACGACTACGCGTCTGTTTTTGGCCTGATTTGCAGGGATAGGTTGGCCGTTAAGACCAATATTCGGAAATTTTGGCCGGGTATCCGCGAAAGCAGATACCGATAATTTCTGCTTCGGAATCCCGCTGTTATTGAACAGGTGTAACACATTGATTGATCGCAGCGCAGCAAGTTCCCAGTTTGAGGGGAATTGACCGGTATTGATCGGCGCATTGTCTGTATGACCCTCTATTTCGACTTTGTAAGTCTGCAGAGGCAGACTCAGGATGACCTGACTGAGCCCCCTCAGACTGGATTGCATGGAAGTGCGAATTTCTGCGGAGCCTGAGTCAAAGAACGAATTACTGGAGAGTTCTATCATCAACCCGACTTCGGTTAGATTAGATTGAACCTTGCTTTCAAGGCCCTCTTTCTTTATCAGGTCATCCAACTTCAATTGGGCCAGTTCTAGCAGATTAACAGGCTCCGGTTCGGGTTCGATAACAGGCTCAGGCTCAGGCTCAGGCTCGAGCTCTGGCTGGGGCGCTAGGATGAACGGAGCCGGTTGGTTCATGGATTGGTTAATACTTAGCGCCACGGCATCAAATTTCTCTTTGTTTATCTTGGAACTTGAGAACAGTAACACGAAAAAAATCAGTAGCAGGGTAATGATATCGGCATAGGTCAGCAGCCAGCTGGTATCTTCGGTCGGGTCGCTATCGTAGAGTTTCTGTTCTGGATGAGCCATCAGAGCAAACCTTGGGCGTTAATCCTGCTGGGCGTTGTTGAAGCGTATGGCAGGATCTAGAAAGCTGTTTAAATGATCTTGGATCTGAAGAGAATTTGAGCGATTGACGAGCAGCAGGAACGCATCAATCATCAGTTGGTTTCTAAACCGGGAAATTTGCTCCTTTTGTTCTGCCCTTCGGGCCGCGGGCTTAAAAATCAGTTGCGCCAGGATCACCCCATATAGCGTTGTAATTAAGGCCAGTGCTAAACCCATGCCGATATTGTTAGTGTTACCATCGAGTTCTGCCAGCATGATGATCAGTCCCACCAGGGTGCCGATCATACCGAAGCCGGGTGCTATATTTGCCATGGTGTTGAGTATGCCAGCCTGAACCATTTGTCGCTCGTATTGGGTGTCCATGGCGGTGGTTAATTTTCCTCGAAGGTCATCCTGGCTGTAGCCTGCCATTAGTAGTTGAATACAGTGATGCAGGAAAGGGTCTTCGTGGCCCTGCAGTTTGGCGAATTCCTTTTCAAGGCCAGGTAGGCCATCCTTGGCGCCAACTTTGCCCCAGGCGATGACTTGATTGACCTCCTGGTAAAGTACTTTGTGATTTACTTGAGTTGGAATAATGACTTGGCCGAGTGTCATCAGTGCTTTCCAGACATAGCGGCCTTCGTAAGAGATCATAGTCGCTGCCAGGGTACCACCTAATACCAGCAGTAGGCTCGAGGTGCTCCAGAAAATACCGTAGGTATTGGTATTGGCTATGATGGAAAAAACAAAAAGTCCGAAACCAAGAAAGATACCGGACAGGGTGCTCAGTGAAATCGATTTCATAGGTGACCGCTTTTGTCTGTCACATTCATTCAGCAGTATAGAGTCGGATAGATAAAGATCAAGGCGTGATATTGCTGGTGTTGGGCAGGCGGGATAGGCCGGGATAAGTCGCGGCCAGGATTTGCAGGTTGCGCTACTTAAAAAAATAGGCCGAAGTTAGTTCCCGGGAGAACAGTTTAAACTGCCGTTCGGTCCCTGGATTCAGGTCGGAATCGAAGTGCCGCTGGCATTACAGGGAACAGGATTTTGAGCAACGCCAGGGAATATTTCCCGGAACAGGCTTAGCATATTCATTGTTGATCGTCTGTCGGCGTTTGCATAGAGTTTGCCTGGAGGTCCCAGGCTGGGAGGTAAAGCGAAGCCATGGGGGGTTTTTGAATGATGATGGAAATTCCAATCAACTCCGGCAAGATCCATTTCTTCAAAAAAACGCTGTTGACTTGCACCAGACACCAGGTGGTCGTCTGCGCCGTTTTCTATCAGTACTATCGCATTGGTGTTGTACTGGTTTGGGTGGGGCTTCAGTTTAGGTCGAACGGCACCATAGGCTGCGGGGTTTGGATCCTCGCCAGTCTGTAGTAGACCGTGGAATGAAACAATGCCGCCGACATTCAATCCGCCTCGGACGCATTCGACCGCTGCCATACCGCCGAAGCAGTAACCTATAACAGCAGGGCTGTATTGGCTGTCTACAGTGGGGTGGTCGAGGCCTGCCTCGAGCCAAGCCTGTAATTGAGCCCTGAAAAATTCGTGGTCATGGTCCAGTGCGACCATTGCCTGGAAACATTTCTTTTGAAAACGCTCTATGTCTTCAGGGTTTTTCGGCCAAATGCGTTCACTTTCTGGGACATCATTACCATACATGTCGATAGCCAAACCCACATACCCTAGTCTCGCCAGGTATTCGGCAACATGGATATCGAAAAATTTCAAACCCTGATAATTATGGATAACCATGACTAATGGCCGAGGCCCGACAGGCTCAGGTGGCGCAACCAGGTAGCCGAGGTGATCGTTGCCGCGGAAATGGAATCGAACCTCCGATCTTCGCAGCGGGGTTTCAGGCCAGAAGTCAGGACTTGGATTCATGGGGACCTCTCTGTGGTTGATTGTAAGCAACCATAATCCATTGAAAAGCCGGGTGCGTCAACGAGTAGCCTTGGCTGGTGTAACAGCGCTAGATCAGGTTGCCTGGTTTTGTCGCGTTCGCCCCTGCAGACCAGGTTCATGCTATGGTTTATTGAAGATCAAGTCGGGGATTTAAAATGCATATTGTGATTGCGACTATGAGTCATGAAACTAATACGTTTTCGCCAGTAGTGACTGATCTCGCGCGATTCTCCTCGGGGCAGGCATCGCCACCCTCTGGTGCAGAGGCGGAACTAAGATACCAAAGTACGGCCAGTTGCGTTGGTGGGTTTCTGCGAGCAGCTGAAGAAATCGGTGCCTCAGTGAGTTTACCCATTGTCGCTGCAGCACCACCGTCAGGGCCTGTTGAAGATATTGCTTTTGAGTATATCTGTGATGAAATTGTCGCAGCCGCGACCGAGGACCCCGATGCCATTTTTCTTGATTTACACGGGGCGATGGTAACCCGGTCATTTGAAGATGGAGAAGGTGAGTTATTAAGGAGGATTCGTAAGGTTGCACCCGAGGTGCCCATTGCAGTTGCCCTGGATATGCACGCTAACCTTTATCCGGCTATGGTTACCCATGCCACGGTCATCGCTGGTTATCAGACCTATCCTCATATTGATATGGATAAGACCGCGTTTAAGTCCGGGCAAGTGTTATTGCGAGCACTGGCCGGAGAGGTTGATCCCGTGATGTCCTGGGGAAACCTTCCTATGCTGCCTCATGTGATGCGCCAGGGGACCGATGATCTTCCGAATAAGGCACTGCAGCAACGGGCTCGGCAGATGGAATCCCAGGGCGCCTTGATGGTTAGTCTGTTTACCGGCTTTCCTCATGCCGATATCAGTAATGCAGGCTTGTCCGTCCTGGTGGTAACAGACCATGACCAGGTATTGGCGGATCAGTGTAGAGATGAATTACTGAATATGGCCTGGGATCAACGCGACGCCTTTATTTATGACCCTGAGCCACTTGACGTTTCCATCGCCCGAGCAGTTGACCTGGCTGACCAGGACGGACCGGTACTGCTGCTGGATCATTATGACAATACTGCCTCTGGTGGAACGATGGATACGACGGAGGTCCTGCGGGAAATTATCCACCAGGGTCTCGAAGACGTCGCGGTGTTTGGATTTTATGATCCGCAGGTGGTAGAACAACTGGTTAATGCGGGTATTGGTGCTGAAGTGAGTATTTTATTAGGAGCGAAACTACCTATGCCCGCGCTCACGGAACAAAGTCGACCGCTCCAACTGACGGGGAAAGTCAAATTGATATCCGATGGGCAGTTCCCAGCAACGGTGGCCATGTCCAGGGGGCTCATTATGAATATGGGTAAAACCGTGGTTTTTTCAACTGGTCAGGTGGATATAGTGATTGTCTCCCGGCATATCGAACCATTTGACCCTGGTTGCTTTAAGAGTCTGGGTATTGATCCAAGCAGTCGACGATATCTGATGCTAAAATCTCGCATTCATTACCGAGTGGGTTTTATGCCAATCGTTAAGCATGTGGTTGAGTGTGCTGGTAGGGGGGTGTGTACGTCAGATTATTCAGCGTTGACCTTTAGTCAGGTTCGTCGACCGATTTATCCCCTCGATGGGATTAATTCTCTGGCGGGTCTGGAGCATTAAACTGTTGCCAGTGGCCATCTTTGTTTGTCTGACTGTTTTGAATAGGATGGTTGCAATAGATACTGGTGGTCTGGGATGAGGCGAGTCAGGTATTTCTATTTTATCTGTACTTTATTATTGTTTCTGATGAGTATTGGATTAGTCTTGGCAGGCAGTTTTGTGGAAAGGTTGAACGAGCATAAGCTGACTGACGCTCATAAGAGTGCACTTCGTGACGAGCTCATATTAAAGCTTAAATCGGGAGAGATTCAGGCAAACAATGACTTGCTTCTGAGGTTTGTAAAAAGCAATCATGAGATAGAAAGCACGACAAATCAGTTCTTGAACTCGGTTCTTCATGTTATTCAATGGACTGGGTACACGATGGTGTCGTTATTGGTATTGCAAGTGGTATTCGTTATCTGGTTTGTACGCCAGCGAAAGGTTCGTGGAGAAACTCAGTCAATAAAGGCAGAATAAGTAAAATCCGTTAATGCAGGTAAACCGCATGAGTGCCTCGCTATTATTGGATGAAAGTAGGTCAGGCTTGATAAGATAGAAATTGAGGTTGGAGCAGGTGTTTAAGGTACCTGGCAACCGGGGCAAATTTTGTTTGAGACACGGGTTTGATGTGCGCTGGGTTTAATTGGATTTGATCGAACTGAGATGGCTTTATTTGGATGCCATCAATTCATGGGCAGGAAGTGAGAAATGGCGGTAGAAAAGAAACAACTTGATTGGGGCAGCCTTGGCTTTTCGTATATTAAAACAGACCATCGTTTTCGAGCACGATGGAGCGAGGGCCATTGGCAGCCTGGAGAGTTGATTGATTCAGAGGTAATGGACGTCCACGAAGGCTCTCCGGTGCTTCATTACGCCCAGGCATGCTTTGAAGGGTTAAAAGCCCAGAGTAACCCTGAGGGTAAAATATTATTGTTTCGTCCCGACTTGAATTGCCAACGTATGGCCCAGACAGCGGAGCGATTAGTGATGCCAGAAGTGCCAGAAGCGCTTTTTATGCAGGGCATTACCGACTGTATTCGAGCCAATGAGGCATGGGTACCCCCCAGTGGTTCGGGTGCGAGTCTTTATGTTAGGCCATTTCTTGTTGGCCTCGGTGAGAATTTGGGATTACGGCCTGCACCTGAGTATGAATTCAGGGTATTTGTCGCGCCGGTAGGTCCTTATTATAAAAGTGGTGGCTTGAGCCTGATCAGTTTGGCGGTCACAGATGTGGATAGAGCAGCCCCGAAGGGAACGGGTCGTTTTAAAGCCGGTGCTAATTACGCAGGGGGTCTGATGGCCACCCAGTTGGCGAATCAACTCGGTGCTAATGAAGCGCTCTATCTGGATGCTGCTGAACGGCGTTATCTGGAAGAAGCAGGTTCGGCAAATATATTTCTGGTAATGAAAAATGGCAAGTTTGTGGTGCCTGAGTCTGAGTCGATTCTACCGGGTGTGACTAGGAGGTCCATATTAACCCTGGCTGAGGATCGGCTCGGTTTGGAGGTGGAGCGCCGGCCTGTCGATTTTCGCAATGAGATTGAAAATATTGACGAGTTCGGTGCCTGTGGGACAGCAGCGGTGATTTCACCTGTCGGTAAGGTTTTTATAGATGAACGTTGGCATCACTTCTTTGGTGATGGTGAGGAAATTGGCCCAGTGACCGAGCAGTTATATGATGTGCTGACTCGGCTGCAGAAAGGTGAAGAGCAAGATTCTTACGGTTGGACTATAGAGGTTTAAATTCCCAGTTTTGCCACCTGTTTGAAGAGGTTTACTGGGGCCTGAAAGGGTCCGCCGCTATACTTGCCAGGTTTTTTTCGTGTCGCTTTTTCAGCTCGGCCAGTTTGTCTGGAAAGTCCTTTAAGACGTTAAATAGTTCCAGCGGGTCCTGCCCTAGATGATACAGGGCAGCGGGCTCTTGCTGTTGGGTTGTCATCAGTTTCCAGTTGCCTTTCCTCGTGGCATAGTCAAATCCGTCGGGTGTGGGTAGTGCCCAGTGTAAAGTGCGTTCTTGCTCAATCTCGTCCCCTGCCAGAACAGGCCCTATGTTGAGGCTGTCGATAGGTCGGTCCTGTGGAATAGGTACAGCGCTGTAAGTGAGTAAAGTTGAAAACCAGTCCGTGCCAATGACAAGCGCATCTGAGCGCTCACCTGCGGGTAGAACGCCAGGATAACGAATAATGGCGGGCACTTTGATGCCGCCTTCTGAGAGGAAGTGTTTCCTGCCTTTTAATCCGTTAGTACTGCCGTAGGCATTGACCTCGTACCAGTTGATCCACTGCTCGGTCACGGGTCCGTTGTCACTGGCGAAGACCACAATCGTGTTGCTGCGAAGGCTCGCTTCATCGATTTTGTCAAGCACTCTGCCAATTTGTGAATCCATATAGGTGATGTTGGCGTAATATTCGCCAGGACCACGAGGTATGAGGGCTGACTTCGGGATATGGTCTCCACCAGAGGCAATGGGCACGATGCCGCCGCGAGTATATTGTTCATAGAGGGCATTATATTCAGGTGGGTTTTCAATTGAGGTATGGGGTTCTGCCATGCTTAGCATGAGGAAGAACGGCTGTGCAGTATTGCGTCGGTTTAGCCAGTCAATGGCTTCATCAGCATATAATTGAGCAGTATAACCGTGCTGCATTGGCAGCGCCTGACGATTCCGGTAGAGGTTAATCGGATTTTTGTTGGTCGGAATCTGAAAGGCATTGTGACCATAGAAATAGGTAAAGCCCTGATCATTGGGTTGCGGTTCTAGTTTAGATCCCAGATCGCTGTTGAGATGCCATTTGCCAATGAGCGCCGTCTGATAACCCGCGTCGTTCAGCAATTCAGCGAGTGTGATTTCCTCCTCATGAAGGTAAACACCGCTGTCGGTGGGAATCCAGCTCTGTATACCGGTGCGATAGGGCTGGCGACCCGTCAGCAGGCTGGCTCGTGATGGAGAACAGAGCGCTGATGGCGCATAATAATTACTAAGTGTTAGACCTGTCTGGGCCAGTGAATCCAGGTGAGGTGTTTTGATGACGGGATGACCTGTGTGGCTGAGATCACCCAGGCCGAGGTCATCAACATAAATCAGTAGCAGGTTAGGTTGTCCGAAGGCATCCAGGGTTATTCCTGAACACACAGCGCAAAGGGTCACGAGCAGGCAGCGAACAGGCCGAGCGGCTGTATTGATTAATTTGGTGGCTGCATTTAGAAGTCGACGTGCCTGCATAGAGTCTTCCTGAGGGGTGTCATTGATCTACGATAAAGTGTCCTTGTTAGTCTGAAGTTATCATTTTAATGGTTGACCTTCTATGCAAATATATCGGAGCCGGCCAGGATAAAATGAACAGGCAGGCCATAAGTTTTAAGCTATTCATAAGTGATTCAATTAGTTTCTATAAGCTTTTTTTTAGCTTTTTTTTAGCTTTTTT
>Ga0206679_10000823_pt1 | contig 26020 bp, 18 predicted proteins | sample M110012015metaG_FD_155464 | JGI IMG/M metagenome (GOLD analysis project Ga0206679, IMG submission 155464) | Ammonia-oxidizing marine archaeal communities from Monterey Bay, California, United States - M1 100m 12015 | ecosystem: Environmental > Aquatic > Marine > Intertidal zone | place: USA... | reverse complement strand
CATCAATGCTGTATTGGAATGGGCTCACGCCAGAACTCGTATACATGGTTATCGAGCCATCGGCATCGGTCTCAGAACTTGTATTGGTTACGCTGATATCAGCAGTAATCCCACATCCTGTGCCACTCGGACAAAATGCTTCTTGTGCTTCATAATCAAAGTCCCCATCATTTGTAGCAATAGTCTCATCTGATGAATTTTGAACTAGAAAAGCATATTGGTTCCCAGGGGTGTCAAAAATTCCATCTCCCCATGAATCGTAAACATATAGCGAGAAGCAAGAACCGTAGTTAACACAAATGTCTTCGGTAAAGGTCTCGCCGGCACCATAAACACCACCACTGGCTAGAACCTGATTTGTTCCTTCATCAATTACTTCCCAAGAAGTCTCACCAGGCCAATCATCAGCATTGATAATCACGGTGATGATATCATAACCTGATTCCAGACTCGTTGACGCTGATGCTACATTATTGCTGAAATCTGCATCGTTCTCGAAGTTCACGTTCAATAGATTCAACGTGATGTCATTGTCTGTGGCTTCAAGATTTTCATCGATAGTTATTTCAACCACGCCTTGTTCTTCAAATGGCACCTCCACTGAAGCCGTGATAACCTCTATGTCCATACCGTTCACAATCACCTCAATTTGCACATCGGTGATCGTAGTCCCTCCGAGGTTTGTAATTACAGCGTTGAGTTCAATCGCATCGTCGCAAGAAACCGTTAAGTCACCTATTGAAAGCCCGCCATTGAATTGATGGACTTTACTCAAAACCACGTTCAGCGTGTCGTTGTTTCCATATTCATCATCAAGATCCATCACAATGGCTTGGATGTCATAATCGCCTACGGCTGAGAAATCCTGAGGTACAGTAAATTGGAAATCCGCTTCGCTAAAAGGCTCGATGGTTTCAGAAATCGTTATGGTTTCCATCGATTCGCCATCTACTACCAACTCGATGTCAAAATCGGTCATGTCGTTTAATCCTTGATTTGCAATGGTTACCGTTACAAGCTCATCACTTCCCAAGTTAAAGGAAGACTCAGGTTCAACGAGTGCCGTAACGCCCAAATCATTATTGGCGTTAATGTCTGACCAAAATGAGACCCAGGGCCTAGCTTGTTTAATCGCCAATTGCTCTTCAGCGGTAACCTTGTATTCGATGTCCATTCCAAAACCATCAATTCCTTCAACACCGTACAGGATGGCAAATTCATTGTGAATTTCGGTGAGGTTGTCTCGCATCTGATTAAGATACTCTATATCCATAACGAGTTCACCAGGGTTGGCCAGGTTAGACAAACTCAAAACAAGGTAGCCGCCCGCTTCCTCAGGATCCTGATACAACAATATCTCCTCCGGAACCGAGTTCGGGTCAGGATTGGTAATCAGATCCTCACCAATTTGTGTGTTTAGATAGTAGGTGTCCTCTGTTTCGTAAATAGGATCAATGCTAATCCCTACGCCATTGGAATGTTCCTCTTGAAAATTGGGATGGCACAATAAGCCCATAGCTGCCATAAAATGATCAACACGATAGAAATCACGTTCCTCGTATGCTCTGAAATTCCACATGCTGGCATACACCTGCTTGATGGACTTAGAGATATGCCCTTCTTCTGGATATTGGGTTTTGGATGTATACAAGCCCGCACCACTAAATCCAGGTAAATCTTCGTTATTGGTGCTCGAGCGGCATCTAACATTCGTGCCTTCAGGGAAATCTTCGTGCATCGCTTGCAGTTCATCCATCATCCATTGCGGCATAGGAGCATCTCGGATGTCGTTTCTGAAATCAGCCAGTCGCTCACTTCGAAATTCTATGTCAACTTGAAATGGTTCATTGTCAATCATGACCTGCGCCTCTTCATAAAACCCGTTGTACTGCATAAACTCGTCGTAGAAGTAGAATGGAATCCCAAATCCATCCGGTATGGTGCCATCAGGCATGTCAAATGTCCTCATAGTTGCGACGTTTGAACATTTTGCCCCGAAGGCAGAAGACATCTCAAACTCAATCTCATCCAAGGGCAGTATTTCCTGGATGCTCAAATCTCGAATCGGAATTTGAGGTTCCGTTGGTCTGATGTCTTCATACCATGCGTCCACTTCCTCCAGAGTGGCCTCTCTAAATTGGAAAGTCTCATTTTCTGCTTTGTAATACACGTAGCCTCCCAATAAATTCGCTATTGAATCAATCGACAAAGGGTCGGCGATATAGGCATTTGGGACATTGTCTTGAATCGCTCTTAGGTTAACATGCGACAAGGGAGTTTGTACAACAGAGGTTATTATCCCGCCCACACGAGGAAGTGAATTTGGCAACGCGTCATACAAAACAACATCCCGGGATCCAGGGGTTTCATCAAACGTCATGTGCCTGAAAAAGCCGTACCCTTCTGCTTCATGAAAAGGGATATAGTTGATTTCAGCAAAGACGTCAGATTCTAAAACAACATCGAAAGTGGAGTCATCATATTGATCAGCATAGTTGTCGAGGTAGTTGTTCTCAGCTCCCGCACCGATGAAGTGGTTCATGTTGTTTTGCAGAAAAGGCATATTGGCCGCCAACAACTCATAGGTTCTTTGGGTGTCTTCAAAATCGTATGCGTTACCAAAAGAGAAGTTGAATGAATAGCTTCCGATAACACCATTTGGCAGGATGTCGTTAGCATTGAAGACAATCTCTCCAGAGCTATCATCTCCAGTCACCGTAGCGCCAATACCATTGAAAAAACTCGGGTGGATGGTATAGGTGTTGCTATTGATGAAATACACCTTCGGCTCATCTGTGTCTCTATCAAGGATGCCGAACTTGACATACAATTGCCCATCTAAAAATGGCGCCCACCCGACATTGTTGATCGTAGCCAGCTCCAAAAAGGTTTGAGCATCCGGTATAGACGTTGCTCCATCTACAAGATCAACAGAATATGCATAGTTGATTGGAGCATCTGTAGGCATGTTATTAAACTCTGTAATGTCGTCGATGCCATCTTCATCATAATCATCTGGGTCAGCGATATCGTGTTCAGTTATCGTGTAGTTTTCTAAGGGATAAGCACCTCCTGGTTCAGAAATGATCATGGTTCCATCAACCCCCATCGTTATTGACGTGGCCCACTCCCATGTAGGACTGTACTGTGCATGCAGCATGTAGTATTTGTCGGCATCGCCCTGTATAGACAATTGCACCTGACCAGTAGGACTTACAGAGTAATTGTCGATTTCAACTTGTGCAGTGCAATAGCTACAAGCTGAGACAATACAAGCTAGTGCTAGGGTGATTTTATTTTTCATTCCAAGAGGCTTTGGTTGTAATGTTCAAAGAACTAAAAAAGCTAGTGATCAACACAAAGCTTTTCCTGTAATTAATGCAGGCCTAATTACGAGCTGAATATGCGCTAGTCGTCACAACTAAACGCTGTGTGAAACAAATGAAGGCGACTGCACTTCTTGTGGACTACAACCTGATAGACGCGATTGTAGATCGACTCATCAAAAACTCCGATCTCCTCACCAACCAACAGTCCAGCTAGCACTCCCGTTGTGTTGCTGTGTCCAACTACGAGTGCATCTTGTTTGCCATCGATCAATAGTTTGGCAAAACTCTCCAGTTCATGAGCATCATATTCTTGAATTTCTAGCTCTTTAGACTTAGCTGTAGGCTGCGCCGTATTTTGAGTTCGGGTATAATCTGTGCTGTACACAACATCGAGAGGCACCTCGCTCAGAAAAGTACTTAAGTGCTCAGCTCTTTCCTCTCCACAAGATGTGAGAGGAGGATCTGCGGGATTAGCCGATGCTCCATCCTTTTCTGAATGCCTTACTAGATAGATCGTAAATAATTTTCCGTTTTGCTCCGTTTTTGGAGCAACCTGGAATGCTAGAACTACTGTAAGTGCTAAAGCTGCCAATACGATTGTGAAGTGTCTTTTCGTCATCCTGTAGCGCGGGTTGAATTGTTGGCCTTTTGGTCTGCTATTATAGGCAGACTAATTTTGTTTTGGATTTTAAATATGCGTTTTAGGAACTTGAGCATGAGCTATTTTATGGAAACGTAAGATCTAAGAAAAAGTGGCTGCTATCTTTGACAAATGCAGTTCGCCTTCGTTGACCACATCGTAATCGGCTTTGATGAGCCCCGCTACTACTTGGGAATGCTGTCTACGGTCATTGGATTTATCGTGCTCTCACAACTATTCAAGAGACTATCTCAACGATCCCAAAATCTATCGCTTAAAATCTTTGGTGGATTTGCCGTAGGCTTAATACTTCTCAATCAGTTTTTCTTCGCCCTAAGTCCGGACCACGGTTGGGACATTTGCGTCGTCCTACCTTTCCACTTGTGCTCATTAAGCTACATTTTGGTTGGCCTCAATTGCTTCTTCAGGAGTAAGTTTCTCTGGGAAATCACCCTCTTTCTCGGAATTATCGGAGGAATCCACTCGATGCTCACCCCTGAATTAACTAATGGAGATGGCTGGTATTTTTTATCGTTTTACTACTTCAAGCATGGGGTTATTCTCTTCGTTCCCATACTGCAATATCAAATCTGGAAGTACTCTCTAGACAAACGATCTTGGCTGCGCGTTTTTATCTATACGAACATCTACATGGTATTTACCCTTTTTGTCAATTGGGGGCTAAATCACTTCTTTCCCGAGGGGAATCCAGCCAATTATTTCTACACCTGGGAGCCGCCTGATGCTAACAATCCGCTTATTCAAGGAGAATGGCCCTACTACCTCATCCTTTGCGATGTCGCCCTCATCGTCCACTTAGTTTTGATCCAGCTTGGATTTAAGCTTTTAACAAAAAAAAGAAGGCAATAAAAACGCTAATTTTTGTGGGCTACAGAGTTAACGAGGCTGGCCGCCAGTACTAGGGATTATGCGCTGAAGCGTTTTCTTCGGCACAGCATCTTTGTGCATCATAACTGAAATAGTCTTCAGATTAAAGTATGGCATCGAGACATACTGATAGCCGTTAAAGCTGTTTCCAGTGCCCCAAGAATTCTTGATAATGAAGTATTTATTTCCATCTTGATCTTCTGCGACACCCGTAATATGCATCAAGTGATCATCGGTTGTCTGGAAGCTATCGAACTGCTCTTGCCTAATTTCTTGTGTCACCTTCATTTCGGCAACCTTCTCTTTGAAAAGCTCGTCTTTCGCTATTCCTTCTGCCGGAGCGATTGCCATCCCGTTGCGGAAAGAGAATCCTTTTTCGCTGACATCTGCATCCCAAGCCACAGTGTATCCTGCGCTCAAAGCACTTTCCACGGCCGCCATCATCTCATCCATAGGAACGTTGTGGAAGCTTCCTTGACTAAAATTATCCGGAACTTCTAAAATAAACTCGCCATAGAAAGGGTGATGAGTGAAAGAAGACAAGTTCACATAATCCGCTGCTTGTATTCCTAGCTCGTCCCGTAGTGTAAGAGGAGTATAGGTCTTCCCATTATACTGAAACGACTCGGGAACTTCTCCAAGATAAACATCAAGTACCGCTCCTACAGCTAGTAACCAATTTGGTGACATCTTCCCTTTATTTTTCTCCACAAGTTGCTTAACCATGCCTTCTAGAATAGCATCTAATTCGCCATGATTATGACGTTCTACACCGTAGTTCAACCCATTGTAAACAGACTCGGGAATCACTCCGTGGCTGTCAATCACATTGATAACGTCATGACAAAGGCTACCAGGGCTAAACTGAGCTTTCCCATGGTATCGCACATAGTTTTCTGCCTTAGCTGGGTACGTCACTCGCACGTTGTACATCTCGCTAAGGTTATGGGTTCCTTTCCCCATTCTCAACAATTCCGACTCAACAAAAGAGAGCGTTGCGAAACTCCAGCAAGTACCAGTATTACACTGATCTTTTGTCTCTGTCGCACTGATATCAACCAAATGGTTGAATGTGTACGGGAAATCATCTTGGGCATTCGCGAATAGAGAGAAAGCAAATACGGTTACGAGTAATGTGATCTTTTGCATTGTCATCATTTTACTATTGGGGTTACAAGTTTAGCGCTTTTGCTCCCCCTTGTCAACTACCATGTGTTCAAAGCAGATTGCACTTGATGAGCGGTTGAACGTGTAATAGGCGAATCTTTGTTATGATGACCAAGAAAAATATAGGCGTAGTTGCAGGTGGCTTTTCTGGAGAATCCGTAATCTCTATGAAAAGCGCCCAGATGGTGATGGATCATATCGATCGCAAGAAATTTAATCCCTATTTAATCACGATCACCAAAGACGGGTGGACGGGGTATGTGGGCGATTCTGAGCACGAAATCGATCGCAATGATTTCAGCATCAAGAAGGGTGAAGATCGGATCACTCTTGGAGGTTGCTTCATCATCATACACGGCACACCAGGTGAAAATGGAATTCTTCAAGGTTATTTTGAACTAATCGGAATGCCGCACACCACTGGTGAAGTGTTTAACATGAGCCTGACGTTTAATAAAACAGCGACCAATAATCTCCTTCGACACCACGGTTTCAATACTGCAAAGAATATTCACATTCGGAAGAATGACCACTACTCTAATTCTGAGATATCTCAAGAACTAGGAATGCCTGTTTTCGTCAAACCAAATCAGGGTGGGTCAAGTATTGCGACAACCAAAGTGGAAACCAAAGGTCGGCTTCATGCCGCTATAGACCTTGCATTGGGAGCTGACGATGAAGTGATCATTGAAGAGTTCATCGACGGGACGGAAGTAACCTGTGGCGTGATAAAAGTCGACGATGTCATAACTCCGCTTCCACCAACAGAGATCATCACCGAAACAGAGTTTTTTGACTTCAAAGCCAAGTACGAAGGAGCTTCTCAAGAAATTACACCGGCGCAAATTGGTGAAGGAACCACGCTAAGAATTCAGGAAATCAGCGCCAAGATCTACAAACACCTCAACTGCAAGGGGATGATCCGAGTGGATTTCATCATTCAGGATGGAGTGCCGCATATTGTAGAGGTAAATACCGTCCCCGGTTTTTCTGCAGAAAGTATCATCCCAAAACAAGCTGAGTGCGCAGGGATTAACAAGACGCAATTGATTACGCATGTGATTGAGAGCTGTTTCTAAAATTTCTTTAACGAGAATCGCCTAAGGCTGCGAGAAACTTGGAATGAATCCCGCTGGACATTTCACCCTAACTGCCTTGGGTTACAGATCCTCTTTTTCTGCGCATATCTGAAACCTTTGAAAAATGGAATGGTCAGGAATTCGCAGTTATTGAGAATGAGCCTTGATTGGACCTAATTCACGACTACTTAACCCTCCCAGGATTCTGACTCATAAATGCTTTCCAGCTCTTAGCTCCAGAAGCCGCTATTGGAGAGGATAGTTGATAGAAATGACACACTGCGGCGGCCAAGCCGTCTGTAGCGTCTAAATCTTTTGGCATGTCTTCCTTCGGAATTTTGAGAATACTCTGAAGCATGGCCGATACTTGTTCTTTTGCCGCGTTACCATTCCCGGTGATAGACTGTTTAATCTTCTTGGGTGCGTACTCGGTCATAGGCATTTGACGGCTCAGGGCTGCGGCAATTGCCACCCCTTGAGCTCGACCCAACTTGAGCATCGATTGGACATTCTTACCGTAAAAGGGCGCCTCAATCGCCAACTCATCTGGATTATACTCGTCAATAAGGCCTTGAACTCGGTCAAAGATCTTCTGAAGCTTAAGCGCATGGTTGTCGTACTTGGCGAGATGAATCACTCCCATCGTCGTGAGTTGCATGGTTTTGCCCTTACATTCAATAATGCCGTACCCCATGATGGTGGTTCCAGGGTCGATTCCGAGTATCATTTTTTCTTCCACTGGATCAAAAATAGATAAGGGAGCTGCGCGCTTGACTGAGAGGCGTTTCTTTGTTCAAACGAATTATCAACGCTTTTCTACTTTCACAACGTGATAGCTGCTGCAGCATTTATCGGCGGATTGTACGCCATCCTTGTCTTGTGGATGATTATTCAATTTTCACGATTGAACAATAGACCATCCATCGACTATAACTCGAGGGTTCCATTGACGATCATCGTCCCTTTTCGGAATGAAGAACAGGTCCTAAAATCATGTCTTGAAGATCTCGCTGGTCAGATCGAAGCCAATTTTCAAGTTCTCTGCGTAGACGATCATAGCGAAGACTCCTCAATCGAAATCGTCAAGGAAATTGCCGCTCAGGATGAGCGATTTCAACTGTTGATGTTGAAACATGATAAAGGCAAAAAGGCAGCTTTGATCATGGGAATTGAGCATGCCAAAACCGAGTGGATCATAACCCGCGATGCAGACACATTTTGCACTCAAGATAATCTGGTGACTATTTCCAATCTAATTGATCAATCTCCCGAAAAGAAGATGTTTGTTCTTCCGGTTAAATCCTCCTCCTCGTATACATTTTGGCAAGCACTTACGGGCTTGGAGTTTCATTCGCTCGTAGCCTCAGGTATTGCCTTTGCAAAAGGTGGTGCAGCAATCATGGCGAATGGTGCCAACCTAGTTTTTCAAAACTCCCTGTACAAAGAAATCCAACCCTACCGTGACAACATGGGGAAGAGCTCAGGAGACGACACTTTCTTCCTGCACAAGGTTGGCCAAATCAATCAAAAATGGATCGGGACTCATATTGCCAGCAGAAGTGCCGTAAGCACACCTCTTCCTAAATCACCTCGAGTCTGGATTCAACAACGCATTCGCTGGGCGAGCAAATTCTCAGCTACTGGATCTTTGGCGAATACAACCGTAGGCTCTATAATTTGGATCACTAATGTTTTCATCGTTGTATGCGTCTTTGGTTTTTTATTCGAATCTGCTTTGCGGATCCCTTTGCTAATCGTCTGGAGTGCTAAAATGGTTATAGATTTTCTTTTCGCCGCAATTTTTGAAAAGGCTTTTGACCGAAACTCTGGACCTATTACCAAGTTAATCTTAACCCTCATTTACCCATTTCTCATTGTCTTAACTGGAGTGATGAGCCTATTTGTTCGCCCCAAATGGAAAGGTCGAAAAATTGAGGTCTAAGCGAATTATCTTTACTTCGAATTTCAAACTCTAGCCTTGCGATCATCAGCCGCCCATACCTGGCAAAAACTCCGACGAAATAACTCTGCCCTAGCCGGCATGATCTTCATCGCACTTATGATTTTGGTTGCCATTCTAGGACCCTTTATTCGGCCTGATCATTCTACCCACGCTAATGAACAACATCTTCAAATCGCTAAGCAAAAGCCGGGTTTTGAAGTCAAAATGTTACATATATCGAAGCCCAGATATGAGCCCCCTTCATTCTGGGAAAAAATAACAAACTACGGATGGAGCTCTTCCTTTGAAGCAATTCCTATCTCGGAATTTGATATCCAAGGCGACACAATATTCGCAATTGAATTTACACCCTATGACCTCAAGCCGGAAGACGTAATCACTCACAGATATGCTTTATCAGATGTCCAAATCGAAGGAGAGCCCGAATCCAAAAAACACTTCCTGGGCACAGACAAACTGGGGCGAGACCTACTGAGTAGGCTCATGGGTGGCACGGCAATTAGCCTTTCTGTTGGGCTGATCGCTGTACTCATCTCACTTTTGGTGGGGATCACACTTGGCTCTATAGCCGGCTATTATCGAGGGTCGGTCGACAATGTGATCATGTGGCTCATCAACGTAATTTGGTCGATCCCGACGCTGTTGCTGGTGATGGCGATAGTGTTCGCCTTCGGTAAGGGCTTTGAAAAAGTTTTCGTTGCTGTTGGCCTCACTATGTGGGTTGAAGTCGCTAGAATCGTCAGAGGGCAGATTCTCAGTATTCGTGAAAAGGAGTTCATCGAAGCTTGTCGTGCACTCGGTTATTCCAACTTCAGAATTATCAGAAAACACATTCTCCCAAATGTTTTAAATCCCGTGATCGTGATTTCAGCTGCCAACTTTAGCGCAGCGATTTTGATCGAAGCGGGATTGAGTTTTCTGGGGATTGGGGCGCAAATCCCCACTCCTAGCTGGGGGAATATGATTAAAGAGCACTACAGCTTCATCACGACTGACTACGCATATTTGGCCATTTTGCCAGGTGTTATGATCATGTTAATGGTCCTTTCATTCATGCTTGTTGGTAATGGTTTGCGAGACGCTCTTGATATTCGCTCATCTTCTCGCTGAGAAACTATCTTTGTGCTATGGAAAAAGACAGCAAGATCTATATAGCCGGGCATAACGGCATGGTTGGATCTGCTATTTGGCGTGCCCTTGAGGATCTTGGTTATACCCATCTAATCGGGCGTCGATCAGCTGAATTGGACCTCACAAATCAGTTGGCAGTTAATAGTTTCTTTGAGAAGGAAAAACCAACGCATGTGTTTCTCGCGGCCGCAAAGGTTGGAGGAATTCAGGCAAACAATGTCTACCGGGCAGAATTTCTATATCAGAATCTCATGATCGAGTCAAACGTTATCCATGCAGCATATCAACATGGCGTGACTAAATTGCTTTTTCTCGGTTCGTCCTGCATTTATCCAAAATTGGCCGAACAACCACTCAGAGAAGAATCGCTCTTGACTGGATTCTTGGAGCCTACAAATGAGCCTTATGCTATCGCGAAAATCGCTGGAATCAAACTTTGCGAAGCGTACCGAGATCAATACGGATGCAATTTCATTTCGGCCATGCCGACCAATCTGTACGGGCCGAACGACAATTACGATCTAGCTAATAGCCACGTTCTTCCAGCTTTGATGCGCAAATTTCATGAAGCGAAAAACAGCAACTCACCATCAGTAGAATGCTGGGGAACCGGTTCCCCGCTGCGCGAATTCTTGCATGTAAATGATTTAGCTAAAGGTTGTGTTCACCTAATGAATAACTACGACGAAAAGCTTTTCGTGAACATTGGAACGGGCTCGGATCTCAGCATAAAGGATTTGGCCGAAATGATTCAAGATGTCGTCGGCTACGAGGGTGAAATCGTTTGGAACACCGACAAACCTGATGGAACTCCACGAAAGCTTATGAATGTGAGTAGAATCAACTCATTCGGTTGGAAGCACGAAATCGGATTGCGACAAGGAATTGAGCACGTATACGAGGATTTCAAATCCAAAATCGCGGTCACCTAAACAGTGGGGAGACTAGCATTAAATATTGTTCTACTCCTGCTGCTCACCAGCTCATCAGCATTGGCACAGCAAAAGCTTTTGCCCCTCAATAGACTCCGACATCTTGAGATCGACAACTCGGCTCGTTTTCGAGATTCACTTCAGCATACGGCTATGCGCCCATATTTGGAGTCTAAGTGGGATTTGAGTCGCATATATGGCCATCACAAAGACACGACGAAGTATTACTACAAGCTCTCTGTTGTCGCTGTAAGAGATCACTTTATTGAAGGAGGTGAAGAAGGATTTCACGTAACGGCTGACCCATTGTTCGATTTGCAAATGAGCTGGGATTTTGCGGATACCACCGCATTTCAAGACACGGTTGGATACTACAACAACACTAGAGGAGCTCGACTAGCTGGTGATATTGGGACCAAAATCTCATTCGAATCGTATTTGTACGAGAATCAAAGCCAGTTCCCAGGTTATATCCGAGATTTCAACGACTCAACAGCTGTTATTCCGGGCCAAGGCCGATGGAAACAGTATAAGAACTTCGGGTATGACTACAATTCCGCTTATGGCTGGGTCAGTATTACTCCAAATGAAAACCTGAATTTCCAGATTGGACACGGCAAGCATTTTGTCGGACATGGATATCGATCCATGCTACTATCAGACAATGCGGCCAACTACCCGTACTTAAAAGGAACCGCATGGCTCCTTGAAGACAAAATTCAATACAGTTGGATTTATTGCACGATGCAGAATCTGGAACGACTTCCACTTCGCGACGTTCCCGAGTCGTTATTTAAGCCCAAGGCTGCCAGTTTTTACTACGTGAATTTTATCCCACATACGGCCATCGAAATCGGCCTATTTGAATCGATTATTTGGGAAACATGGGACTCAACCGGCACCCAAGCCTTCGACTTCAAGACAACCATCCCAGTGGTTGGAGTCAACTCCGCTATTCTAGGTTTGAACGGAAACGACAACGCCATGCTGGGCCTGAATGCCAAAATCAAGCTCCTTGATTGGCTACACATCTATGGCCAGGTGGCATTAGACAATCGCCTAGACGAAGGAACGGGTTATCAAGCTGGATTGAAGGTTTTTAATGCTGGGCTAGAGAATCTTCATCTACAGGCAGAATATAATCTTGGCCCTAGAAATTCATACCGTCATCAGAATTGGCTTCAGTCGTACACCAATCTGAATCAAAGCATTGCTCATCCTCTGGGCACCTATTTCGAGGAAATTATTGGCACAGTCAATTACCGTTGGAGAAGATTCTATACCCAGATCAAGTACCATAACCAAAGACATGATTTGCTAGAAGGCGGAAATGTTTTAACATCGAATCCTGATGATGAATATCAGCCGCTTTTAGCACGAAATAGCATGTTCGATATACAAGCCGGATGGCTGATGAATCCAAAAACCAATGCCAATGTTTCGATAGGGTGGATTCATCGAGATTTTGATATCTCAGCTTTAGAGCAAAATACAGATTGGGTTTACCTAACTTTTAGGACTTCCCTATTCAACAAGTACTACGATTTTTGATATTTTTGATTTAAACCTTAACCGCTGTGTGGGAGCTTATTTTTGGGTTCGCAACGTCTTTTCTACTCGTTTTTTTCGCTACACCTGTCTTAATCAAGGTTGCTAAGCTCAAGCATCTTGTGGACGAACCTGGCGATGCGAGAAAACTGCACCAACGCAGCATTCCTACGATTGGAGGAATTCTGATATTCGCCGGGGTGATCATCAGCTACTCTCTATGCTTCCCATCTACTCACGAGTCTCAACTTGGTGAAATATTCAGTCAAAACATTCTCGGAGCTCTCGGAAAGTTCAAATACCTAGTAGCTTCCATGTTTATTTTGTTCTTCTTAGGACTGAAAGACGACATTATTGGCGTCAGCCCTTCAAAAAAGCTTTTGGTTCACATAGTCGTTGGACTTGTTTTGATTCTCATGGCCGACATCCGAATCACCAATTTTTGGGGACTTTTCGAGATCGACGCTATCCCTGATTGGGCAAGTATCATACTATCCTTGTTTACCTATATCGTGATTGTTAATGCGATCAATCTCATCGATGGCGTGGATGGGTTGGCCGCCGGAGTTGGATTCATTTCCAGCATGGCGTTTGCCTACTGGTTTTATCAGACTGGTGATATGCCACTAGCTGTTTTGGCCTTAGCTTTAGGTGGTTCTTTATTGGGTTTCCTTTTCTACAATTTCAACCCTGCACGGATATTCATGGGAGACTCGGGATCTTTGGTCATCGGACTTGTGCTGTATGTCCTAGCAGTCGAGTTGATAGAAATCCCGGCTAATCGTCTACCGGAGGGTATGTTAGGAGTTTCTAAACCTGTATTAGCAATGGCCATGCTAAGCTATCCATTGATCGACACGCTCCGGGTTTTCTTCTACAGAGCCATTCGCGGACGATCACCTTTCAGCGCGGATAAAAATCACATCCACCACAAGCTTCTAAGCCTTGGATTTGGGCATAAGAAAACCGTATTAATACTATATGGATACGTAGCCCTAATCATCGCTCTGTGCTTTGTTATGCCAGACTACAAACCGAACATCAGCTTCCTACTCGTTGGGGGTGTGGCGATCATTGTCGTACAGATTCTATTTCTCATCAAGTCAAGAAACCAAGGATGAGAATCCGTTTTCTAATCCTCTTTCTGTTTCCCTTATTGGCTTTGGGGCAAACCCAATCGGTCGGTCACGATCCGCTGAGTAAACAAGACTGGATCACTCATGTGCACAGCGATTCACTACATGGATCAATTCGTCCATTCATCAAAGGGTTCGAACACATCTTTTTCCAATCGCTAGACTCTTCCTATTCTACTCTTAAGCACAAGGACGAAATCTCCCTTGGACCATTTGGTGGTGCCTTTGTCGGCGGACAATTGAGTCCTAATTTGGAGCCAACTGGATTCAATGGAATCGGTTTTCGATTGGGCATTCACGTTAAGGATCGCTTATTTGTCGATGCGGGATATACACCCGTGTATATCAATCCAGCTCGACCGTATGCTTCTTTGGCAGACTCTACCGGCGTAATTCCAGGAGCCGGATTTGCAACAAAAGATGGCATAGCGTACATGCGGCATCAATTTAATGGAAGGGCGGTATACAACGCATCTAAGGTTTTCAGTCTTGAAGTTGGACAGGATAAGCACTTTTGGGGAGATGGCTATCGATCGCTAATTCTCAGCCACAATGCAGCTCCATATCCGTATGTACGGATCACTACAAAGATTTGGAATGTTAAGTACGTAAACCTTTGGGCACAGATGCGGGATGTCGGTCAGGCTCAATCTCGCCAAGATATGCGGCGTAAATACACTGCAATGCACGCTCTTAGCTGGCAGGCCACGCCAAAATTAAACTTGAGTGTTTACGAGATGATCGTGTGGCAAGCGACCGATACTCTCAATAATCGTGGTTTTGATCTCAATTATGCCAATCCAATTATATTCTTTAGACCTGTTGAGTTTAGCCGAGGATCAGCCGATAACGTGCTTATAGGCTTTAGTTGGAAATGGAAATTTCACCAAAAGCACAACTTCTACGGTCAATTGATGTTTGACGAGTTTCTTCTCTTCGAATTGAAAAGAAGATCAGGATGGTGGGCGAATAAATTTGGTGTCCAATTTGGGATGAAGAATTTCAACCTTTTCACCCAAGGCTTGCACACCATGAACGAGGTTAATATCGTGCGCCCATTTACCTACACTCATGGGAGTGTCCTTCAGGCATTCGGCAATGAGAACCAAGGATTAGCTCATCCCATGGGAACCAATTTTGTCGAATGGATAAATCTTTGGCGATTTGAAAGGGAGAATTGGTACGTGACTCAGAAATTCATTTGGGCCATCTGGGGTCGCGATGTCGATCCGAAAGAAAATTATGGCGGCAACATATTTGAATCCTATGCTAATCCGAGCTATCAATACGGAAACTACTTGGCCCAAGGACTTAAAAGCACCTTTCACTGGGAAGAAATCACTTATGGACGCAAGATTAGCGAGAAGTCAAATATCTGGCTCAACGGTTCTCTAGCCATGCGTTATGAGAAGAACGACCACAATAAGAATGTCGATCTGTTTGTGAATTTTGGTATCCGCTCCGACTTATGGCAGGGGTATCGTGATTTCTAAATTCTCCAGAAGTAACTCTTTCCACCGATATCAGCATCGTAAGTAGAACCAAGATTTGGATCAATTGGTAGAGTTTCTGAATCGATAGTTAAATGAACTTCATTCTAAAGGTGCATCGACCCTCTCGTTGGGAGGGGTTTATGCTTCCCACAGCTGAACAGGAATAGAGATAGAATGAGTAGGAATGTGATCTTGCGCGTCTGGCGAGATTGATGGGTAAAGATCAGCGGGATAAATGAGAATGGACAAGTTGAGCCGCTCAGCCAACAACAGAAGAAAATTCAGCGATTTTACATTAGGAGTAAAAGGTAGAAGTGTCGATATTCGCCGCCCATTCGCCCGAATGGTGGAATTGGTAGACACGCTGGACTTAAAATCCAGTGGACAGCAATGTCCGTGTGGGTTCAAGTCCCACTTCGGGTACTTTAAGGGAGACGTTCGAAAGATCGTTTCCCTTTTTTCTTTTCCTCCCTGAGGAAGCTTGTTTAGGGAGTGTCTAAGCAAATGGTCAAGGGTCTTAAAATAAGCCGCCGGGGGCTTGTCAGTCTAAGCCTATATCTAATTCGGTAAAGCCCCTACATAAGTCGCTCTAATGCCAGCGTAATTTTGAGAAGCAAATTAAGCTGATAAAACAAAAGACCTATTGATTAAGATATTAAAATTGACACTGTAGTTGTCTTTCTTATAGGAACAGCTATGACTCAGACATCGTGTATGAGTCGAAAGAATTAGTTTGGCAAGAGGAAGTATAAGATTAGAAAGGGAATGCCCTCTGCGCAGAGGCACTATAACAAATACTCGGTTTTCCGTGGAAAGTGGTCTTACCCAAAAAAACGACGTCCAGGCGTATCGCAATAAGCCCCATTTTTTGGACTAGGCTTTTTCGAATTCCTAGCGGCACTAATAGTGCCATTTTCTTTTAGCCAGCTCACCTAGTTTGACAGCCCATTTAATGACCTTTGCAAATGGTGGCACTTTATACTTTCTTATTCAAGACATCATTCCGACTAATAAACTTGACAAGAAGTATTTAACCTCTTTAGAAGCATTTCTCGGCTTCCTAGTTGGCATCATAGGAGAAAAAATAATTTAAACCTAATTACAACAAAAACTAGACAGTCATGAACATAAATCTAACGATCTTTTCAAACCAATAAAACCACAAATAATGAGCACTTTCGCAAATCATGAATTAACCCTTTCGACCTGCTTACAAATTTTTGAACAAGCGAAACTAAAGGCAGAAGAAATTGGATTTAATATCGCATTAACTATTGTTGATACAGGAGGGAATACAAAATTCTTTGCCCGGATGGATGGGGCGCCATTAATGGCCTCAGATATTTCAAGAAAGAAAGCCGTTACTGCCATTGGATTTGGCATGCCAACTGGTGAACCCTGGAACAACTTTATAAAAGATGACCCCATCTTAAATAATGGTGTTTCTGGAATAACCGACTTCATGCTTTTAGGAGGTGGTAAGCCCTTAATGGTGAAAGAAAATGTTGTCGGTGCGATAGGAGTAAGTGGAGGGCATTATTCCCAAGATGAAGCATGTTGTGATGCAGGAATGACAATCCTTGAATAAAAGAAGAACTATTAGATGGAGGATTTTAAGTCTCATACTCTTTCTGTTTTACACAATTTAACTGAGGCAATTATATCAGCGGATGATGCACAGTCCTTATCAAATGCACTCTTTAATGTAGTTGATGACTTTGTAAAAGTGAGGCATAGCGCTATCTTCCTGTGGGATTTTAAAGAGGAACGATTAAGACTCTATAAGGCTAAAGGGTTTTCAAAGGAAGATAGGATTTACAGTGAAAAAACAGCCATGGAAAGACATCCAGGCTGGGTCTTCCAAAACAGGAAACCACTTCACATTCGCGATATGTCACAGAATGATCTCCCCAAGTTTATAACATCTGGAAAACGTGCATATACAGTAAAATCAAGGCTTTGGGTCCCAATTACTTCCAAAGATAAATCTTTAGGTGCTTTAGGTTTCGCAAGTAAACAAACCAACTACTTCACGGCAGACCATATTAAAGTTATTGAGTTAATCTGCAGGCTAGCTGGCAACATGTACTCACAAATCATTTTTCGAGAATCCGAAAAACAATATATAAAAAGCATAAAGCTATCAATGAATAAAATTGAAGCAGCTAATAATGCTCAACAAATTTTCATGTCTAAAATGAGTCACGAAATGCGAACTCCCCTAAATGGGATCATTGGCATTTCCAAATTATTGGACGAGACCAAATTAAATAAGGATCAAACAGAATATGTGAACATCGTCAATTCACAATCAAATATTCTATTAAACTTAATTAATGATGTCTTAGATATCTCTAAGATTCAATCCGAGAATTTTAATCTAGTTCAATTCCCCTTTAATGTTTTCAATACCATTCAGGCTGTAGTTAACTCAATGAAGTTCCAAGCATCTCAAAAAGGAATTAAAATTAACCTGCATTTTGATGACCGAATAAACAATCTAGTAATAGGAGACGATATGCGTTTGTCTCAAATCATTACTAATCTGGTAAGCAATGCTGTAAAATTCACTAGTGAAGGGGAAATAACTATTTCTGTCAATTTAATAGAGATAATAAAGAAAACTCAAACTCTAGAAATCAGAATAAAGGATACTGGTATTGGAATTAATAAAAAGAATCAAAAAACTATTTTTGAACGCTTCAAACAGGCAGACGAGTCAATTTCTCGTTCTCATGGGGGGTCTGGATTAGGATTGTACATCACAAAAGAAATTATTACCAAAATGGGTGGTGAGATTTCTTTAAAGAGCGCGCTAAACAAAGGGAGTGAATTTGTCGTCAAAGTCTCATTTGATAAAGCCCCTAAAACAAGTTTAGATACTAAAAAATCAACCTTAGCAGATCTATCGAATGTAAATATCCTTGTTGTCGAAGACAATGAAATAAACGTTCTTTATATTGAATCTATACTCAAAAAAAGGAATGCTAATGTCGATGTTGCAGGTGATGGTCAGGAAGCTATCTTTCTTTGTGAATCGAATAATTACGACCTTATTTTAATGGATCTGCAAATGCCAAAACTTGATGGCATTTCTGCAACTTCTCATTTGCGAAGAACCCTTAATATTCAAACCCCTATAATTGCCCAGTCTGCTAACACTGTTCAATCAGAAATTGAAGCCTGTTACAAAGCTGGAGCTAATGACTATATAGCTAAGCCGTTCACGATTGAACAGCTTTTGCAAAAAATATTATTCCATTTAAATATTAAAAGCAGCAGCCAGATTAAGAAAAAAGACTCCCGTTCAAGTACCGCTAATAAATCGATGCTTGAACGAGCTTTAGAAATGCTAGAATTCGATGAGACTAAAGCCCATCAAATCCTAAAAACATTTAAGAGTACGTCTCTAAAAGACATTAAAAAATTAAAGGAAGGAATTGACAACAATGAACTCAATATTGTTAATCAGATCGGTCATAAAATAAAGAGCTCTTTCCGGTACTTCAAAATGAAAGACGCTGCTGAAATCAGCTTATTTTTTGAAAATGTCAATGACCTAAAAAAGAACCCGAAAACTATTAAAACAAAATTTACACAATTAAACAAAATACTTACTTCTTGTTTAAAAGAAATAGAATAATTCAGTGAAAGAGATACTCATTCATGATCACAATCTCGTATATAAAATACTAGAAATATATCATTCAGACTTCCCTGTAGTGATTCTAGAATTCAAATACGTTTATGGCTTAATGGCTCCTAACAATATCAAAGGTGTAGAAGCTCTCAACAAAGTAAAAAGAAGACTCCCAAATAAATATTATGGCAGCTTTTTAGGCGATCTTGATTCATTCAGAAAAATTATACATCCCGACTTTGTCCCCCTATTTAACAAAGTGCTAAATGCTGCCGAAGGAGCATTTTTGAGATTACCCATACATAACATTAAAACGCCAAATCAGACATGCTGGAATAACATGCATCAAACATTGATTGAAAGCAAAAAGCTAAAGACAGCAATAGAACTCCTTGAAATTGAATACAAAAAAGAAATAAAAACATCTGATTTTTTCACGTCAAATTTTCAATCCCCTTTAATATCCAGCTTAAATACTAGCGGAAGTATTGAGGGCGCTATTACTGACAAAGAAGAGGCTTTAAGTTTTGGAGTAAGAAATAATATCCCCCTATTTATTCATACAGAACACATAACACAAACGCCCGGTTCCTATCCGATTTTTTCATTCAACAAAGACGGTTCCTTCAAAATAGCAAGGCGAGGCGTTGATGATGAAAATATTCGAAATAACATCCAAAATATTATCTCGAATTTCCAAAGAATGTAGACGTAAAGCTCTTCCCAATAGAAACATTAGAGTGCCTATTCTAATTACCCTAAAATTATTTTTCTAAACCCCCATTATCTTTGCAATACAGAAGTTGACGTGAGCGTTTCTCTTGACTTAAGAAGATATGACCCTCATTTAATAGGTAGGATATTAGAAATTCTTAACCCCTAGTCAACCTTTGTGTTTGTATTGTTAATTCTCGGGAGACTTTCGAAAGATCGTTTCCCTTTTTTCTTTTAAATAACGTCATGAATACCTGCAAAGACGGAAAGAGTCCTTATTCAAGATTTACCAGTTTCCGCTCCTCTGTATTGGCATAATTCAAATCCCAATCCAGAAGTCTTTTAGACATGACTTTTCGATACAGAAATGGAAAAATTAATGATAGGTATAGCATTGAGAGATAACCATAAGGGGTCATAGGTGCATCTTCAGGACATGGATTAAGCTCCCAGAATTTTAATCGAGCAAGCCTATGATGATCAGAATGTCTTGTCACATTACATAAATAGATGCTGCTTAAAAAGTGATTCGAGTTCCAGGAATGTCTCATATGCATACGTTTTCCTTTTTCCCGCACTAAACCATAATGCTCGATATAATTGATGGCTTCTAAAAATATCTTGGCATTGAGCGCACAAATCATAAAACACAACACTCCACCCCACCCACTAACAACAAAAACTAAAGCAGCCATAATGAGGCTTCTCAAATAGCCAATAATCATTCGATTGTGCACACTGAGAGATCTCTTTCCGACTTTTTCTAAACGGTTTTTTTCAATTCTCCAGCCATCCCTATGCTCGTTAAAAATCGCCTTCGAAATGAATGGGTATATGTTTTCTTCCCTTGCAGCTGAAGCAGGGTCTTCAGGAAAACAGGCGTTTTTATGATGCCCATATACATGCTCAATAGCAAAAGTGCAATCACAAGAAAAAGCAAGCAGCCAATTCCCTATAAACATATCAAACTTACTTGCCACCCTATGAGTTAATTCATGTCCAGGAACAGTGCCTAAAGCCCCAATTAGCAAACTCGTTTGTATGACTAGAGAGATTTTATCCAATAAGTTCAATGAACTATTTACGCGGACAAAATCCGTCGGCAGAAATGAACCGAACACATCCCCAGCTTTTAGCCAAAGAGATAAATCCTCGGAAAAAACACCTGTGACAAACAGCACTAAAACAAATAAAATAGGGAGGTTTATGTATATGGAGAGATTGAGGAAAGTAGGGTAAGAAAATTCTTGAATCTTTGTGTCTCGCGGAAGGAGATAGTCACCTACTATCAAAAAGACTGAGAATCCCGTTAAAAATAATGTCGGAGAGTATCCCTTTAAGAGATACACAAAATATACTACAGCTGTAAAAGCGGGGATATAGTGTTTTAAGTATTTCAACATCCCAATACGAGATCATTTGACTTAGCCGTCATTGCACTCAACTTGTTTCAGAAAAGGTAAAAAAAAACAATCCATTTCTGGATTGGGAGGAACAAAAGTATATTGCTGGTAGTAATGAACACAAAAATATAACCTGCAGAAAAAGCAGGAGACATTAATTTGGACAAACGTGATAGGGTTGAATTCAATATAACAAGGGGTCCCGAATTGAATTGGGTCTCACATTTGGTGATGATAGCTTCATATTATTTTAGAACATTATTGAATTTCAAGATGATTATTGTGTGTTGCTTTTTGTTCCAGTCAGTTCTGGGACAGCACACAAACAAACCTTCTAGGATAACAAACACTAGGGATTTATGGACGGGAGGAAGTCTTGCTATTGATTTATCTGGAGTGGGATTAACAGGGTGGGTATATGAAGGAGGTGATCCTTATCTAAGTCATCTGGAGTTTGAAGGCCGCGTAAGTTCGGGGAATCAATCAACGGGAGATTATTCAGTACACACAACATGGAGCTGCGGAGCTATCGCGGGAGCAGGGATAAAGTATGGCACTAGAGGAGCAGCTTATAAGTCAACGCTCGTTAGCTTTAATACTCAGAATGTCCCCATCGCATATAACGATTGGCATGATCAATGGGCTCAAGAAGTCCTAACAACAGAAGCTCTTGTTACAAACTGTTCTTTTTACGCGGCTAATGGTGAAAATGAGCTACGTGATGATGCATGCTTGAATGCCCCGCATCACCTTTTAATTCAGGGAACTAATTATGGTTCTTCAATGGCAGCAAGCACATCGACAAAAAATATTTTAACCGTGGGAGATATTGATTGTTTTGCTGACTGTGGTGGAATGGGTGAAGTTTCTGAATCTTGGTGCACGGCGCCCGGGCCGGCCAAAGATGGGCGAATAAAGCCGGATATAGTAAGCCTGTGTGACACCCTAGTAGCATCTTACAATCCAAATGCAATTGAAGATCCTCAGCAATTCTATTCGCAATACTCATGTACTTCTGGAGCAACAGCATGGACAACAGGCGTAATGCTCCTGCTTCAAGAACTTTATTATGAGCAGACACTGTCTTTCTTAAATAGCTGCACGCTCAAATCTCTAGTCATTCACAATGCTTTTGACATCTGGAATGAAGGGCCAGATTATTCGTCGGGGTGGGGGCTTTTAGACGCGTCCAAAGCAGCGGAGTTCCTTTTGCTCAACAATTCATGTGAAGATTTTCAATTGCATGAGAATCAGCTTACAAATGGAGAGGTCCATAGTTGGGATATTGAGATTTCTAATGAAAAACCTCTCAAAGCGACATTATGCTGGCTTGATCAAGCAGCTTCTCAAGAGGACTATTTGACACTGCCAACTGCGCTGGTTAATAATCTTGATCTGCGTATATATAAATTGGAAAATTCCATTCCAGTTCAAGAGTACAACGCCTTTAATCTGAATCCCAACGACCCAATGGCTCTTGCTACTTCAACGATTAATAATGTTGACAATGTCGAGCAAGTTGTTGTTGAAGATACTGAAGCAGGGATGTATAGAGTGGAGGTAAGTCATCAAGGTCTCCTTGATGAGCCCATTCATTACGGAATTTGCATCGGCGATAGACTATTAGAGATTGATTTATCCATCACTGACGCCTCGAATACTGCGTCTTCTGATGGCGCAATTGAAGTCTTAGTGTCTGGGACCACAGTTGATTCGTACGTCTGGTCTGGTCCGAATGAATTTCTCGGGTACGGAGCGGCAATAGCTGATCTTGCTGTAGGGTCTTACACGGTTCTGATGACTTCCGATACCGGTTGTGAATACACTCGACAGTTCTGGGTAAAGTGTCAGTGCAAGGGTGATGTGACAGGAAATGGGTTTGTTAACAGCGCTGATCTGCTTGGAGTTCTCGCAGCTTTTGGCTCAACATGCTACGATTGGGCATGTTGCCCTGGTGATTATGACTCCAATTATCTGATAAACTCTTTGGACATTTTGGGATTTTTATCCGAATACGGAGAAAGCTGTCCCTAACTTGATGCTCTCCGTAAGAATGTCAATCGTACTGATTGAACTTGCGTCCATTTTCAAAAATTACACCCCCATTTCGATCTAAAAAAATCCCCTGATGAAAATCATCAAGGGATCTTGGAGCGAAAGACGGGATTCGAACCCGCGACCCCGACCTTGGCAAGGTCGTGCTCTACCAGCTGAGCTACTTTCGCGTTAATCTTTTTAGAATCTTTTCGTTTCTGATCGGTCGATGCCAACCTCAGCGAAAAGGGGTGCGAATTTAAATAAAAATCGAATTACTCGACGCGCTCCAGAAAAGAACATACATCCCGCATGATCACTTCCGTTGCACCAACGTTATCCGACACATAAGCACTAGCAATTTCAGAGGCCTCTTGACGAAGTATCTCATTCTGAACCAATGAGCTCAGAATAACATCAAACTCATCTTGATCACTGATAGAAAATGCCCCCCCTAACTCCCTCAAATCGAGCGCCTCAGCAAACTGATCGTGGTTAGGGCCAATGATCATTGGCAATCCAAAAACAGCCGCCTCAAGTGTGTTGTGCAGACCTTTGTCAAATCCACCTCCAATAACAGCAATGTCACCTTCTGCATATATGCGATTCAACATCCCAACATTGTCAATTATCAGAATCTTAGCCTCTCTTAGCTCTCCTAAACGTGCATTTGAAAAGCAAACTGCCTCTGGAAATCGGTCACAAACAGACTTCAACCGCTCGGCATTTACATCATGAGGAGCAATCACCCATTTGAAGTCTAAATCGCTATTTTCAATGAAAGCAGAAATTAACCTTTCCTCCGCCAACCAACTGCTACCCGCTATCACCATCAAGCTATCCCCCTTAAACTGCAGAACGCTTTCGACATGCTTGGCTTGCTTAGCGATATCCTTTACACGGTCAAACCGAGTGTCTCCTGTGATCTCAGCGTTCTCAAGATCAATTGAAGCAAGGAGCTCTTTGGACTCTTTATTCTGCACAAAGAATTTTGTAACCAAGATCAGCTGCTGTCTAAAAAAACCACCAAAAGCCTTGAAATATATGTGATCTGGTCGGAATATGGCCGAGACCATGTAAAGCGGAATACCTGCACGGTTGCATTCGGCGAAATAATTTGGCCACACTTCGTACTTCACGAAAACAGCAAGCGAGGGCCGCAGAATCTCTAAAAACTCTTTGGCATTAGAACGGGTGTCGATTGGTAAGTACATGACTATATCAGCCACATCGTAATCCTTCCTCACCTCAAATCCAGAGGGAGAAAAAAACGTGAGAGCAATCTTCACCTCAGGTTGGCGTGCTCGAAGAGCTTCCATCAGCGGACGACCTTGTTCAAATTCTCCGAGAGAAGCACAATGAAACCAAACCACCTTGCCTCCGGGCTTGCATTCACGAAGCTGGGCAGCCCAACCTCTTCGTCCAGAGACAAACTTGCGCGATTTATCACTGCGAATTGCCGCTAATCGTGCAGCAAACCAATACAGGCGTATGAAAAATCTGTAAAGGATCAATTGGAATAATAAAGTTGCGGTTCACGCGAATATAGGTGAATCACCCACCCAGCACGAATACCGAATAGCATGTCAAGCCTCGGTTGAGTATCGGAAACACCTGTGTCAAAGTTCAAATCACGACGACTCTGCGTAAAACCTTGCATCGCCTCAACACCGACATAAAAATTGGCCAATCGCTGATTATCCATGTGATAATAACCCACAAATTGAGAAAGCCCTAAACCATTGGTAAGTCGGTCATACCCCTTGAGATATTCATCTTCAAGCTGAGTTATTCGATTAAGAGCGTGCTCAATTCGAATCTTATGCTGCATAAATCCTGCTCCTACTTTAACTAAAAGGCCCGAATTTGGGTTTGGACCAATAAAATCAAACACCTTCCCCCCAACGGCAAAAAGAGTGAAACCTCGTTCCTGAATCTGAATCTTTGCTACGTGACCTGAATTGTCAATGATCTCATTGTCTTCAGTTAGCAGGTTGCTCATCAAGCCAGGCTCAGTCACCTCATTTCCGAAAATAAACGTGCCGTCAAGTCCAAACATGACATTTTTGGTTGTTTTCACATTGAAAAGAACACCTAAGCTGTTGTTGTCTCCAAAACGGGATGATAGATCTCCCCCAGGAAATTGACGAGCGTAATTCAAAGCCAAATGCCTTGCAACAATCGTGGAATCTTCCACATTTCGCTGTCCCAAAACAGCTATACTCAAGCAAGAAAAAACAATCGCGACCAACGTCTTCATAGCGCGAAGATATCCAACCAAATTCTTGCAGCGCAAATGAATCCGACAACTGATTAAAATAGATGGCAACTCCAAGATCAAAATTCGGGTCTTGCTAAAGCCTCACAACACCTTTTAGCTCTCCAATAGTTAGTATATTCGCGCACATTTTTACTCATGGTAGAAACTAGCAGAAAACTCCAAATGGTCGATCTCTCGGCTCAGTACGAGAAAATCAAAGACGAAGTCAATCAGGCGATTCTGAATGTAGTTCAGAGTTCAGCCTTCATTAATGGCCCTGAAGTCCACGCTTTCCAAGCAGATCTCGAACAATACCTCGGAGTAAAACACGTGATACCATGCGCAAATGGAACGGATGCTTTGCAAATCGCCATGATGGCCTTGGATCTCCAACCTGGAGATGAAGTCATTGCCCCAAGCTTCACATTTGTTGCTACGGCCGAGGTAATCGCTCTCATGGGACTTACACCTGTTCTCGTTGATGTAGATCCGGATACGTACAATATCGACCCAGATTCAGTTCGAAAAGCTATTACGCCAAGGACTAAGGCGATAGTACCTGTTCACTTGTTTGGACAATGCGCCGACATGGATGCAATGATGGCAATTGCCAAAGAACATGACCTCTATGTGATCGAAGACAATGCCCAAGCCATTGGAGCG
>Ga0206679_10000821_pt1 | contig 26033 bp, 9 predicted proteins | sample M110012015metaG_FD_155464 | JGI IMG/M metagenome (GOLD analysis project Ga0206679, IMG submission 155464) | Ammonia-oxidizing marine archaeal communities from Monterey Bay, California, United States - M1 100m 12015 | ecosystem: Environmental > Aquatic > Marine > Intertidal zone | place: USA... | reverse complement strand
TAAGATTTATTTTTAAAAAAATATGAGCTTTTTCATGATTGTAAAATTATAGAAAATATATTAGAATTCTAAAGAAAAAAAGTCGGGGTAGCAGGATTACAACCAACACTTATTTCACTAGATTACAATAAGCTTTTAAACTAAAATTTGCACCACTTTTTGCACCGCTAACCAATCTACTAAAACAAACTTAAAAAATTATTTGGTTTTTCTGAGTAAACAGTTATTTTTTAAAATAAATGATATGTATATTAACTTTCTAAATAAATAATTACCTTTAAAGCCTTAATATGTTACTTATAATAACTATTACACCAACTCTAATATGGAAAAATTGAACCAACTTAATAATAAAAAGGAATTCGTTCCTGAAATAAGTTTATTTATACCAGAAGAAGAGCTTCAGAAAAAATACTTTAACAACATACTAGATGAGGAAGGTGAGGATCCCAATAGATCAAAATTAAGAACTCAATACGAAGAGAAAGAGACTCTTTGGATAGTTAGTTATTTAAATATAATTAAAACCGATATGCTTTCTTCCTTTATATTCAATTATGACAAGCAAGCTTTAATTGATTTAAAAAATATAACTTCAAAAATCTTTGAATGGATGTCTAATTCTGGTTGGCTCAATAAATTTGTTGAGGAGAAGCAAAGTAAGTGGCTAGATACAATTTCTACAAATAATGAGATTTTTAATGTTATTCATAATGAAACTGAAGAAAAGAGCTATTTAGAAGATTCAACAAGCATAATATTCAAACAAATTATTACTGAAAATTCTCAAATTGACATAACAAAACTCATCATACTCACGAAAGATTTGGGCGAAAAGCATGTCTTTAAAGATTTATCACCTTGCAACGATTACTTCGTAAGACTCTTAGTAAAAAAGATTGCAATACTAAAACAGGTACTTAAAGAAAAATATTTAATTAATAAAAATGTCTTATTTCATCAAGAAGAACAGGAGATAAAAGAATATGCTCTCCAATTACTTGATCTTTCAATGATTCAATTTCTGATTAAAAAAGATCTTGGCTATAAAAATCTTGGATTTCAATTCAATCATTTTTTAGATATTATGTTTTCTTATACTGAAAAGAGAAATCAACAAACTAACATCCTACTAAATAAATTATATTTTAATTATCTGTCTATTCTCAAAAATTCACTAGGTGATGATTTTTTAAAAGAGAATAAGATTGATGACAACACAATAAAATTCTACAACATAGATTGGGGTTATAATATAAAAGATATAATAGAAAGCTATTTGCCTGATATTAAATGTACAAGAGTTGAACAATCTTCATACGAATGTATCTTTAAAAGTAGATTCTCATATATTCTAAAAAATCAAGAATATGTAGGTATAATTCAAAAATCACAACTTCTTAAAGAACTTAAGCTAAATGAATCTATAGAGCTAAGTTGTTTTTCTACATTTAACAACATTATTATACTTGAAACTAAAAAGAATTTAGACTCAATATATAATATTATTGATAAGATCCACTTCACTAAACTGAAGTACGAAACAAAGTATAATGGATATGTCATGGAGATTATCTCGAATAGCCAAGATCAAACCCATATCTATGGTTACAAATTGAATATTCAAGGTAATATTTGTTTTTTACCAAGACCTGAATCATTAATGAGAGATCTAAAACTTCATGAAGAAATTGAAGTACTTTTAACTGAATCTAATTCTTATGGAAATACAGTTTCTCATAAGGCCTTAATTGAATCTGATTTAGCAATTCAGAAAATGGATATTATGTCTAAATTAGAGAAAGGCCAAGTTCTTGAGGGGACTGTTAAGAATATTACTTCTTATGGTGTATTTGTTGATTTAGGAGGTGTTGATGGCCTAATTCATGTTACTGACTTAACATGGGGAAGAGTTTCTGATATAGAGGACATAGTTTCAGAAGGAGAATCGATAAAAGTTGTAATTCTTGAATTTGATGAGGCAAAGAGCAGAATTCAATTAGGTTTAAAACAATTAGGGCCGCATCCTTGGGACAATCTAGATGAGAATTTAAAAGTCGGTGATGAAATTGAGGGTAAAGTTGTAGTAGTTGCTGATTATGGGGTATTTGTTGAGCTACAAAGAGGAGTTGAGGCTTTACTACATGTTTCTGAAATGTCTTGGTCTAGGCATTTGCGTTCAGCTAATGATTTTTATAAGAAAGGAGATGTTCTTAAAGCAAAGATTCTAACTCTTGATAAAGAGACTAGAAAAATGTCTCTAGGTGTTAAACACTTGACACCAGACCCTTGGACTGATATTGCAGCTAACTTCTCAGTAGGATCTAAACATATTGTTAAAGCGAGAAACTTTACCGACTTCGGCATCTTTGTTGAGTTGGTTGAAGGGATTGATGGGCTTGTTCACATCTCTGATCTATCTTGGACTAAGAAAATTAAGCATCCGTCAGAATTTACTCAAATAGGAGAAGAAATTGAAGTTATTATCTTGGATATCAACAAAAAAGAAAGACATATAAGTCTTGGACATAAGCAATTAACAGATCAGGATGAAAAAAAACTAAGTAAATCCGCAGAAGAAACCAACGAGAGTGTGCCAACTAAACAAGAATATCTACTAAAAAAAGGAGCAAAAATTAATTCTTTGGATGATTTAAAAAATATTATAAAATAACATGCAAAATATATTAGACGAGAATAAAAGCAAACAAGAAAAATACATACACACTTCCATAGCAGAGACATACAGACAATTATCTATATTAAGAGATGGGGAAGAAAAAGATAAAGTACTAAAAATGTCTGAATGGAATTATCATATTACTAATAATACAGTTGGTTGGAATTCGGTAAGAATTATACGTGAATTTTATGATGCTATAAACAGATTTAATAAAATAGAAAATGTCAATACATTAAAAGAGGGGTTAAAAGTAATTGGAACAAGATTGAGAGAATATGCGAATATTAAAGGTTATAATGATGATGTTACAAAGCGCTATAATATTAAAAACATTCAAAATAATATTGAATTAATAAAAGACTATTTAGAGGAACCAAATATTATTAAGAATATTAACAAGCTCGAGAATATATTGAATTCAGGAGAAGATAAAAATAAAGAAAATATTAATGCAATTATGAGTATAATTACTTTATCAAACTATTATTCTGATTCTATATTTAAATCTAATCAAAAATTCAAAGATGAATTAGAGTTAAATTTATTTAAGATTCTAATTAAATTCATCGAATTCCAAAGTTTTGATATAGCAATAGAGGATGAAGAGGAGATAGATATCGAATCAGATAAAAACCTAAGAGAATTAAAGTCAGATTTAATAAAGAGTGAAACCGATAAAATAGAGTTTAAATCAACTTATAAAACTCCAACAGGAGACATTAGTAGCAATAAGAAAAAGAAAATGGAGGGTTTAAATAAGCACAGGGCATCATTGTTACAACAATCTGAAGGAGAATATAAAGAAGAGGTCGCAAAGATAGATAAGGAAATAAATCTAATCAAGAACCCTAGCAATCTAGAATTTGGTACTTTAAAAAATATATGTGGATTTATTAATTCAGGCAAGGGTGGAAGATTGTATATTGGCATCACTGATGATGATGAAATTATTGGTCTGGAATTAGATTTTAAAAGATTACAAAAAAATAAACAAAATCATTCCAAAGGCGAAAAAGATCTATTGAATGAAGAACTTAAAAATGATATATTGAAATCTTTTGGTGGCAATGGATTAAGGATAATAAATGAACTTGAAATAGAACCAATTTTAATAAAGAAAAATTTCTTTAAAAACATAACAGGTAGAGATATAGAGGTATTAAAAATAACCTTCCCTAAAAAGGATGTTAAGGTTTTAACCTCAATCTTAAATCCAAAAACAAAAGAACAAACAGTTTATATGAAAACAAATCATGGAGCACAACCCATGAGTATAGAAGAAATCCTCAAATGGCAGGCTGCTAAAGCTTAATTAACCCACCAATCATCATTGACAAACAATGATTTTTTAGCTCTAGTGATTGCAGTATACCACCATTGATAAAGTCCTGGTGGCTTCATTACATACATAGACTTATGTAAGTATAAAAAAACATTTTCCCATTCTCCTCCTTGGCTTTTATGACATGTGAGGGCATATCCATAAACAGCTCTTATTGCATTTAGATAAGCGTCAGACTTCATATTATCTTTAAATTTTTTTTCCTTATAATGCACCCCTTTCTCCTTCATTCTAAGGTAGTAATCAAGCATTAGGTCTTTGTGCTGTTTCTCAGTAATATTTGTGACAGAAGAATTTAATATGTCTTTAATTAGCAGTAAACTAAATGATTTCTTGGATACCATTTCCTTCACTTTAACATTTATAAAAATTAATCCACATCTATATTCTTCTGACCCGATTTTTTCAATTTCTACTAAATCACCATTTACAAGGTCTACTAATTGACAATTTTGTGTAATTAATAATAATTCACCAATATTTATGGCATTTGAATTAGAAAAGATCATTGTTCGTATAATATTGTTTATATCTCTACATTGACGATTTGATTGGCATAGAAATGTAGCATGTTCTTTACCCCTCTTTTGTATTGTATTTACATAATTTAATATCAATTCAGCTTGTGACTGTAGAATGAAAATATTTTGTTTATTCTTTAAAGGTAATTTTGGCCATTTAATATTTGGCATTAATTCATAATATTTTCTAATTGCATCTGAAGCTTTTAAAATTCCATTCCCTTCCTCTTGTCGCATTATCTGTGTTAATTCAAATTCTTCTACTTCTTTTTTATGTTTAGAAGTAATGTACGTAGCAGATAATGCTGGAGAAGATTTTTGGTTTATAGGAGGTAATTGACAAGGATCTCCTAAAAATAAGAACTTTCCTTTCTTGTCATATTTTAATAAATCACTTAATAAATCACCATCTCCAAATCTTGCAAATGAAGTTCCTGGAGATTTTTTATCTGATATCATAGATGCTTCATCAATAATATATAATACAGTTGTTTTACTAACAAATTCAGTCAAACCAAATAATAAGCTAATCTGTCCACTATCGTCAACATTGCTTAATTGTTGACTATGTAATTCTTCTAAATCTTCACTTAATCCATTAAAAGTGTAAATATGACTGTGAATTGTTGAGGCATTCATGTTTGTTTTGTCAGATAAAATCTTAGCTGCTCTTCCAGTTGAAGATAAAAGTTGGAAAATAATTTTCTGGTCTTTTAAGTATTTAATAAATCCAGACATAAGTGTTGTTTTACCTGTACCTGCGAACCCCTTAAGAATGAAAATATTATTTTGATTCTTTGAAAATATTTTTAATTCATCAAATATATTCTCTTGTTGTTTGTTTAATTTAAACGGAAAATATTCATGTGATTTCATAACCTATTTATAAGAAAATACAAAGAAAGCATTAAAAGCTTCTCATTAAACAAACATAAAGAAAAATTAGTAAGAATAAAAACTAAATTAAAGTCGGCGTAGCAGGATTTGAACCCCATTCTTTAACTCTTACAATGTTAACCATATAGTTAACACATTTAAAATCAATTGAATTACAATACAAATATATAGTAATTATTTGAATATACAAATAATACAAAAAAAGCTCCTAACATTACTGTTAGGAGCTTTAAATATTTTAAAATATCATCTAGACTTATTGCAAAATAAGTTTCTTCCTAACCACTCCATCATTAGTTTCTATCTCTAAGAAATAAATACCTTTTGCATTTTCATGCAGATTTATTTGCTTAGTGTACTCACCAACAAATTGATCTAAATCTTCTGAGATGATCACCTCTCCAACTACATTATGTATTCTAACTTTTAAGTCTTGTACAGTTTCTGATGTAAAGCTAATGTTAAACACATCTCTTGATGGGTTAGGATAAACATCTAAGTTAGCAATTGCTGCTCCACCCTCAACTCTTACAACAGGTTGAGTCCAGTATACTAATGGAGACCAACTTAATGAGAAGTACGCTCCACCATTAGGATCACAGAATGCTCTAGCTTGAGCTCTGTAAGTCTCACCAGGTGTTAATCCATTCTTGTTTTTTGTAAATGTTCCGTAAGATACTCCTGAACCTCCAATTTGGAACCAGTCAGAACCTGTAGGATTAGAAATAGAATCAATTCTAGATTTCAATCTTACAAATTCATAAGCACCATTTGAATCATCCCAAGTAAATGTAGCTTTTGTAGGAGTAGCTCCATAAGCAGTTAAGTTACCAACATTAGGACAGTTATCTGCAGTAGTAAAGTTATTTAATGAAGTCCAAGAACTTGCTCCTCCACCACAATACCATGCTTTCATTTGATATTCATAAGTAGTAGCCCCAGTTAATCCAAGCAATAACTTATCTATTCGTTGATTACCCCATGTACAAGATCCTATAGGTCCACCCATAGTTTTATTAGTCCAACTTGAAGTTCCTGCAACTCTGTATCTTATTCTGTACTGATCAACTGTACATGTAGAAGAGTTCATGTTATCCCAATTGATAACCGCTCTAGAATGAATGATACCATCAACAAATAAACCTGTTGGAGCATCTTCATTACATACAGTATAAGTACAAGAACCATCATCATTAGTAGCAGAAGCATCATAGTTACCTGCAGAAGGATCAGTACAGCCTGAAACTGGAGGGTAAGTACAAGATCCATCATCTACAGTAGCTGTAGCATCATAGTTATCTGCAGTTATATCTGTACAACCATAAATAACAGGTGAGCCAATCACCACTGAATCAGAAACAGAGCAACCAACATCATCTGTAACAGTTAACACATAAGTGCCTGAACATAATCCTGTAATAAAGTAATTTGTTTGGCCAGAATTCCATGCATATATAATAGGATTATTACTAGATGAAGCAACACTAAATATAGCACCATCACATGCAGTTGCTGATGAATTTTGTGTAGGATATAATGTTAAGCTTAAATCACAATACTGACAACTACCATCATTTATATTTGCTGTACTATCATAATTATAAGCGGTATTATCAATACAACCAAAAATGAAAGGAATACAACTTCCATCATCACAAGTTGCAGAAGTAGAATAGTTATATGCTGTTGAATCCATACAACCATATATACAAGGTATACAACTTCCATCATCAGAGGTAGCAGTTGGGTTGTAGTTTACTGCTGTTGCATCAGTACATCCACAAATATCAATATGAACATATACAGAATCAGTAGCAGTACATCCTAAAGAATCGGTTACAGTCACATAATTCCAACCAGAGTTATCTACTGTTATTGAATTAGAATAATTTGTACATGAACCTATATTATATAACTCTTGAATTTCATTTACCGATATTACACGATTAAATAGATACATATCATCTATTTCTCCATCAAATGGGTAAATATTAGAATAATTAGGATTCCCTTGAGTTTCAATACCAATAGTATGATAAGTCGCTGGACTTGGATCACTAAACTGTCCGAAACCTTGACTCGAATAAACAAATGTACCATTTACATAATAATTTGTTGTAGTAGTACTAATATCATAGGTTATACATAAATTGTACCATTGATTAACGCTAAGCGCCCCACCACTAATATTACTATATGCATTATTTGGATCCCCAGAAGTTAATCCTAGTTGATTTTGATGTATACCAAATAATGAACCTTGATAGTTTGGATTTCTATTTGTGATAATAGTGCTAAACCATGGAGATAATGTATTAGTGTTTACCCATACATTAATACTAAAATCAGTATTTGATCTATTTAACATTGGATTAGTACCAATATTAATATAATCATCTGAACCATCAAAATTATAAGCACTATTAAGATTACCGAATCTATCTGTTGTTAATGTTGCTCCATTAACGATACCATTATTTCCATTACCACTCTCATCATTTGCGTTTGAATTAAATGGATAATAAGCAACAACTCCACTTAAAGAAGGGTTATTCCAACAATAAGAACCATTAGTAATTGGATTAGTACTAATGAGTGCACTATCACAAGCGGTTATACTATCCTGTCCATTATTAATATCAGCTGTAGCATAACAGAATGCACAACTTCCGTCTTCTACATTAGCAATTGAATTATAATTTGCTGCAGTTGAATCTGTACATCCATAAATAAATGGAATACACGAACCATCATCTACATTTACTGATGAATTATAATTGAACATGGTCGAATCCATACATCCATATACTATAGCAATACAACTTCCATCATCCAATGTCGCATTAGGGTTGTAATTCAGAGCGGTTGAATCTGTACAAGCACAAATATCAATATGGACATATACAGAATCTGTTGCACTGCATCCTAAAGAATCAGTTACGATTACATAATTCCAAGCAGTATTAGAAACTACCATTGAATTTGTAGAATCCGAACAAACAGATGAAGGTAATGAACAATTTAATGTAGGTACAACACTAGAACTCCAATGAATATTATTGATTATATTACCATTATTAGTACTATTAGGAATTTCATCATATACTGTCCATCCAGTGGATTCTTCAAAACGCCAATATCTTAACAAATTGCTTTCATCAGCAGCTGGAAGACAATTTATATTACTTTGTATTTCTTGCTCTGTTAATGCAGTATTAAAGATCATAAATTCATCCATAAACCCTCTATTATATGAATTATAATGCTGTCCTATCTTAAAAATACCAGTAGGAGTTCCAGACATATTATATGATACATCTGCAGAAGCAGCAAATACTCCATTTATATATAGAATAGTATTAGGAGAGCTATTTAAATCAATTACATATGTAAAATCTGTCCATGTAGGATTAGAGATCAAATCTATAGTATGTTGAAGACCATTACCTCCCCCAGAACCGTACATTCTTAGAGTATTCCCATTATAATACGCAAACATTTGATAATTAGAACCACTATTATGGATCCCTCTCCAGAACATAAAATCTTCATCCCCTCCAGAGGGTAGATTATTAGCATTAGGAATATATTTCCAAGAGATAGTTAGTGGATAAGATGTATTTGGAACTATATCGTTAGATGGGCCAAAATCAACATATCCATTACCTGTAAATTCTAGTGAATAATTAGTATTAATATTGTTTGTGGCATTTGTGTAATTCCAACAATAAGAACCGTTAGTAATAGTATTTGTACTAATTAAAGCACTATCACAAGCTGTTATGCTATCTACTCCTATATCAGCCACCGCATAACAAATAGTACAACTTCCGTCATCTGTATTTGCAGTAGAATCATAATTTGTTGCTAATATATCAGTACATCCATAAACAAATGAAATACAACTTCCATCATATACATTAGCAGAAGAATTGTAATTAAGCATTGTTGAATCCATGCATCCATAAACAGTTGCAATACAACTTCCATCATCAGATGTAGCAGAAGGATTATAATTAAGTGCCGTTGGATCTGTACAGCCACAAATATCTATTTGAACATATACTGAATCAGTTGCTGTACATCCTAAGGAATCCGTTACTGTTACATAATTCCAACCAGAAGTTGAAACGGTTATATTATTTGTTGTGTCTATATTTGGAGATACAAAAGATGAGACAGATCTAATAGCACGCACGTACCGTCCGTTATATTTTTTGTATCCGGTCTGGTTACCAGGTGAATAATATTGATGGAATTGCTGGTTCCACGCATATTCATTACTGTGCTCCGTAGAACTCCAATAGTGTCCACCACTTTGATAATCAGTACCATTGGCAAAACCTCCAATATTTCCTAAACCTAAAGCATTACCTTGGCCAATATTTAAATACATTTGATTTAATTCATCTTTTGAAGGTAAGAACCAATCACTGTATCCTCCAAGAGTTAAATTAATACACAAAGCTGCTGCACCACTACAACCTGCCCCAGCAATCGTATTTTGATAACCAGTTCCAATAGCAGTTCCATATGCTCCAGAAACATTAGTACCATAACATCCCCACTGAGTACTAGAAGATTGGTCTGAAGTTGCAGAAATTAAGCCTCCTCCATTTCCATCTAAATAAAACACAAGACCCCCCTGACAAGAATCTCCAATTGCAGGTGAAAATGATAGTGATATATTAGAACTATTCCATAAATAAGACCCATTAGTAATTAGATTAGTACTAATTAATGCACTATCACAGGCTGTTATACTATCCACTCCTATATCTGCTACTGCATAACAATTAGTACAACTTCCGTCATCTGTATTAGCAGTTGCATTATAATTTGTAGCTGTTGAATCTGTACATCCATAAACATATGAAATACAACTTCCATCATCTACATTAGCAGAAGAATTATAATTAAGCATTGTGGAATCCATACATCCATAAACAGTTGCAATACAACTTCCGTCATCAGATGTAGCAGATGGATTATAATTTATTGCTGTTGCATCCGTACATCCACAAATATCAATATGAACATATACTGAATCCGTTGCTGTACATCCTAAAGAATCGGTTACTGTTACATAGTTCCAGCCAGAAGTAGAAACGGTTATATTATTAGTAGAGTCTTCACAATTACTTCCATTTACATAAATTGTGAAATCTTCAGTTTCACCATAAGATTGTTGAACACAAGAATTATTAGCAGCAGCATTATTACCAGATGCCCAGTAACTCATTACTCTCATTCTTGTTTCACCCGAAACAGCAAAAGAAGGAATCTGAATATTAGTTATTAAAGAAGTCCAAACTCCAGGACTTAGACCTGAATAAGAATTATAATATATATTCTCGTTAACATCATTAAAATCAGAATCTTGATTCCAGTCTATATACACATCTATGATCACTCCAACTTGACATGTGCCACATCCTGAGCCATTTCCATTGTCATTCCCAAATTGAAAACTAGCGGTATAACTAGAATCACGATCAACAAACCAAGTCATTGATGTGTTGTTAGTATATGCTTGTGGCCCGCCTGATGAATACGCTGACCCAGAATAAGGAGCATTGATTCCAACTCCTCTAACATACGCTCCGCCCCCGTATATAGGAATCCCACTTGAACAATAAGAAAGAATATTAGATTGATTAAAATTACCATTCCAACAATAAGAACCATTAGTAATTGTATTGGCACTAATTACAGTACTATCACAGGCTGTTATACTATCAGCTCCTATATCTGCTACTGCATAACAATTAGTACAACTTCCGTCATCTGTATTAGCAGCTAGATTATAATTTGTTGCTGTGGAATCTGTACATCCGTACACAAATGAGATACAGCTTCCATCATCTGTATTTGCCAAAACATCATAATTAAACATTGTAGGATCTGTACAGCCATAAATAAATGAAATACAACTTCCATCATCTGTATTTGCTAAAACATCATAATTAAACATAGTTGAATCCATACATCCATATAAAAATGAAATACAACTTCCATCATCAGTATTTACTGAAACATCATAATTAAACATTGTAGGGTCTGTACATCCATAAGTAAATGGAATACAACTTCCGTCATCTGTATTTGCAGAGGAGTTATAATTAAACATTGTAGAGTCCATACATCCATAAACAAATGAAATACAACTTCCATCATCTGATGTAGCGTTTGAATTATAATTAAACATTGTAGAATCCATACATCCATAAACAAAAGCAATACAACTTCCATCATTAATATTTGCTAGTGGATTGAAATTATACATTGTACTATCTGTACATCCGTAAATGGCATCAATAACAATATAAGTAGAATTATATGAACAAGAATTTACATCAGTAATTGATAAATTATAATCTCCAACACATAAATCAGTTAAATCCTCAGAATTATTTCCATCACTTAAAATTATTCTATATCCCATGTATCCTGCATTTGCTGATTGGTAATATAAAGTATCAGGATGTGAGGAGTCAGTAGTAAATGTTAATGTTTCATAATTTATTGCTCCTGAATTTGTTACTCCATTTGTCACCTCTCCAATATAATTACTCCCTCCTACCGCATCAGTTGAAATATAAAATGGGAAGTATGAAATAACATTATCCATTATAAAGTAATAAGTATATCCTCTTAATAAAGTTATTTCATCTCCTTCAACTCCATTGAGTAAATACACAAGTGGTTGTCCGTTTCCATAATATGGATGAGCTGTACTAGGTGGTGCAAGAGTTACATTAAAAGTATCTAGTAAATTTGCATTTTGCCAATCATAAGTATAGGGAGGAGTACCTCCATTTACAGTAATATCAATTGCCCCGTCACAATTACTTACTACATTAGTAATATTTGCATTTACTAAAAATTCAGCTGCTTCTGAAACTAAAACAGTATCATAAATACTACATCCATTATTGTCAATGATATTTACATCATATGTTCCTGCTGATAAGCCACTAATATCCTCTGAAGTAGAACCATTATTCCAAAGATAAGAATAAGGAGTCACACCTCCTGAAGCTGTTAAATCAATACTACCATCATTTCCACCATAGCAACTTACATCTGTTACAACTGAAGCTGCTAATATTTCATATGTATCTACACTAATCGTATCAGTATAAGTACAACCATTATCGTCAGTTATTGTAAGTAAATAATCCCCTGACTCAAGACCACTTAAATCCTCATTAGAGGAGAAGTTTTGGAATCCAATATACCATCCTAAGAACCATTCTTCTTTTTGCCAATCAAAGGAATAAGGTGATTGCCCTCCACTAACTGTTATATCTATTGCTCCATCATCACCAATACAACTTACCTCAGTAATATTGTAAGCCACTGTAATAGGATTTGAATTGATATCAAAGAATGAGGTATCACTACAATTATTTGCATCTGTTACAACTACAAAGTGACTCCCTTCTGTTAAGTTATTTACTAATGTTGTAGTAGCTCCATTACTCCAATTAAAAGTATAAGGTGATTGCCCTCCATAAATTGATATTAAAGCTGTACCATCATTCCCTCCTACACAACTTACGTTAGAGGTTGAAATTGAAGTTGCAATTTCTATTGGTTCACTGATGTTAAAGTGTACTGTATCGGTACAATTATTAGCATCAGTTATTACAACATTATAATTTCCTGCAGTAACATTACTCATTACTGAATCTGTACTACCATCTGACCATTGTAAATTGTAAGGATAATAATTCACATATTGTACATCTATCATTATATCCCCATCATTTCCACCATTACAACTTACATCATTTTGAGATGTAGTAAATTGCATAGAATCAGGGTCAGATAATGCTAACCAATACTGGCTTGTATTTGGATTAATACATCCATTAGCATCCATATAGGTAATGTAATAATTACCAGGACCTAAATTACTAAAAGTAGTTGAACTTTGGAAAGTTAAACCAGAATCAACTGAGTAAGTAAAAGGCCCAGTACCATTATAAAGAATTAAATTTCCTAAATCAATTCCAAAAATACTACCATCATTACTACCATTACAACTTATTGCAGAATAATATACATCTGAAATATAATCATTATCCATATAATCACAATGCAAACAACTACCATCATCTAAAGTTGCTGTTGTATCATAATTATATGCTATAGAATCTGTACAACCATAAACATATGGCAAGCAACTACCATCATCAGTATTTGCTAATAAATTATAATTTGGCGCTAGTGGATTTGTACAACCATATATAAATGCAATACAACTACCATCATCTGTATTAGCTAAAGGATCATAATTTAACATTGTTGAATCTATACATCCATAAATAAATGCAACACAATTACCATCATCTACATTAGCAATAGCATTATAATTAAACATTGTTGAATCCATACAGCCGTAAACTATCATTGTACATGAGCCATCATCAGTATTTGCTAAAGGATTGTAATTTAACATTGTTGAATCTATACATCCGTAAATAAATGGAATACAACTACCATCATCTGTATTAGCTGATGTGTTATAGTTAAACATTGTAGGATCTATACAACCATAAACAAATGAAATGCAACTTCCATCATCAGTGTTGGCAGTAGCGTCATAATTAAACATTGTAGGGTCTGTACAACCATACATAAAAGGAATACAACTTCCATCATCTGTATTGGCTAAAATGTTAAAATTGAACATTGTAGGATCTGTACATCCGTAAGCAAAATCAATACATAAGCCATTATCTGTATTTGCTAAAGGATCAAAATTGAACTGTGTTGAGTCCATACAACCATAAATAAATGGAATACAACTTCCATCATCTGTATTTGCTAATGGATTAAAGTTGAACATTGTAGAATCTGTACAACCATATATAAATGGGATACAAGTCCCATCATCAGTATTAGCGGATGCACTATAGTTAAACATTGTAGAGTCTGTACATCCATAAACATAAGGTATGCAAGAACCATCATTTGTATTAGCAAGTGGATTGTAGTTAAACATTGTAGAATCCATGCATCCATAAACAGTTGCTATACAAGAACTATCATCAATAGTAGCTAGTGAATCATAGTTTGAAGCTAAAGGATCTGTACAGCCAAATGCGGTAGCACAATTTGCACTAAAAGAAGCCCAAGAATCAATATTGGTCCAATTGGAAGTTGAATATACAGGATCATCTACATCTATACAAAATAAATTAGGGTTGTTAGTAAAATCTAAAAAATTTGTTAGAACATTAGTATTATTTCCATTTCTTAAGTCCAAACTACTTAATTGATTGTCATAACATACCAAAGCTGTTAAAGCAATATTATTACTCAAATCAAGGCTAGTTAGTTGATTATTCCAACAATTTAAACCAATTAAAGCAGTATTATTACTTAAATCTAGGCTGGTTATTAAAGAGTTATTACAATGTAAATAATTTAATAAGATATTACTACTTAGATCTAAACTAGTAATTTGATTATTTGAACAATTGAAATTATCTAACTTTATGTTGTTTACTAAATTTACTGAAGTAATTTGGTTATATGAAAATGAACAAAATTCTAGATCAAAATTGTTACTAATATCTATAGAGTAGAGTTGATTATGATCAAGACCTAAATCAGTTAAAAATGTATTATTACTTAAATCAATACTAGTTAAATTACAATTTGAAGCATCCAACCATTCTAAAGAAAGATTAGAACTGACATTTAAAGAAGTTAATGGAACATTTCCATAACATCTTAAAACAGTTAAAAAATCATTCCCACTTAAATCCAAACCAGTGAGTTGGTTATAATAACATAATAAAGTTTCTATATCATCAAAATCTTCTATCCCAGTTAAGTCAGCAATAGACATTGAATTAATATCCAAATATGTTAATGTATTAATATTATGGGTATATACAGAGTCGTTATTATTAACGCCATCTCCCATTCCATTTGCTTCTAAATAATTCTCAAAATTATCATCAGGCACATAAGTCATTTGGTAAGTACAAGAACTATCGTTAATTGTAGCTAATGGGTTATAGTTAATTGCTGTTGAATCCATACATCCAGGGACACTCATCATAAAAGAAGGTTGTTGAAAGCCTTGGCGGATACTATTTGTACCGTTGGTAATGGAGCCCACAAAAGGCTGGCCAAAAGTAAAAGAAGCGGAATTAACATTACTTATACGCCCTCCTGCGTTTGATAAAGCATCAAACTTAATATCTTGAGCCCAGAGGCTAAGAGTAAGTAAGGAGAATATAAAAAGTAAGGTTTTTTTCATTTAAATAATTAATTGTCTACATACCAACCATAACCGTATAATATTACTGTTCCTGGAGAACATCCAACAGATTCATATATTGTAACTTGAGAATTTTCTGGCCAAATACTAAAATACGATAGAAGCTGAGAGTTATTAAGATTATTCAAGTTTACTGTACCCGAATTAAATTCAACATACACACAACCTCCATCCATACTTTGAACAATCGCACTTTTTCCTAAAGGAACAGTAAATGAATCTCCATCACCATCCAAGTAAAAGAAAAATGGTTCAAATAATGGGTCAATATCATAAAGTTTTCCGGAAAGAATAAAAGAACCAACTTGAGGTGGGGGATCAAAGTTAATTACTATTGAATCATTCTCAATTAACATCATACCATTAAATTGACTTAAAGGAATATCAGAAAAAACATCATTACCTCTGTATAGGCTAAAAGCATTATTACTTAAACTATTGCCTGTATGATAACTTGGATGAAAGACCTTTCCAGATGGAATAACAAAATAATTGATTGGAGCAACTGGATTAAATATATGAAGTTCTCCAGACAATGGATTGTAAGGTGATTGGCCTGTACCTATTGAAGAATATTGCTGAAAACTTGGAGTAGAACTACTTGAAGAACCTCCACCTCCACTATTATTTGGAATGAAATACATCTTTAGTATTTCACCAAGAGTTGTATGAAAAGATACCTGCCAATACATATCTTTTTTCATAGGTATTAAAGATGGTTTGGTTGCTCCTACTACTTGGGAGTTATAATTACCAGAAAATACACTTGTTGACGTATCAAAGTTATCACCAGTATTCAGTGCTATATTACCACTTGCAATAACATATAGAAATCCATCACTATCAACTTTTTCAAATTCCTGAAACGTACCCCATGCTAAAGAACCTCCATAATTTAAAGAATCATATATCATCTCCCAATCTCCAAATGAACCTCCTCCACCAGCATTAGCTATCATTCCAGCAACCATTGCAGAATCAACAGCTGAAGCAGAACTTGAAGAACCTCCACCACTTTCTAATGGAATAAAATAAAGGTCTAAAGCATGACTTCCTGGAATCTGCATAACCCAGTAAGAATTTTCCTGAATTGGTATTAATTTTGTTTCATAGTATCCTGTATTAGCTCTTCTAAAATCATGTTTTTTACTCATTAAAGTACCATCTCCTGGAATTGTATCTAAAATGTTTTCATCAGTCCAAGTATAAATTGTACCATCTGAACCATTTTTATCCATCAGATACAGAAAGCCATCTTTAGATGCTTGACCCCATTTAATATTTACAGTATTGTTATTACCTGGAAAAACCAAATCTTCATAAATTAATTCCCAATCACCAAATGAACCACCTCCTCCACCAGAAGTTGCTATCATTCCAGCAACCATTGCAGAATCAACAGCAGTAGCAGAACTTGAAGAACCGCCTCCACCGCCACAACCTGCAAAGTAATTCTCATCTACAAGATAACCACTCATTAAAAAATTATCATAATTAGCATTAGAGATCACATCTCCAGCATCTACAATAATTGGAGAATTATTTGCAGTACCTAAAATTTCCTTACCATTTATAAATCCCTGCTCTGAATAAAGTAAAACAAATTTTTTATTTGAAGGAATTGTAAAACTAGAACCTAGAGTATATAAATACATAGGATCTACATTTGCATCTACTAAGAACCCATCTAGATGAAGAGGGCTAAAATTTACATTAGCAGTTATAACATCTCCAGATCCAACAATAACATGGTTGTTAGATACAGTGGCAAATTCCGTACCATTAATATATAAACCATTATGAGCCCCAACATATAAATTCTTGCCAGTAGGGACAGTATAACTATCTCCTTGCCCATATGATATGTATTCACTAACTAATTCAGTATTAGCTAAACCATCAGGATAATATAAATTACAATTAGACCCACCTCCACCAATTGATCCAATCATATTAGTTAGCATAGCAGAATCTATTCCTGCACTTTTAGCATAAAGTGCATAAGGAACAGACATCATTTGTGTTGTTCCAATCATAGTATAGTTTGTTCCTCCTGTAGCATCCATCTCTATTTTTAAGAAATGGTTTCCAGAACCCCAATCCATATCATCAAAAGTAGCTGTTGCTCCATTTGTGGTGTTAGTTCCTTGTCCAACAACTACATTAAATAGGCCAAACTGATCGGTTGTTGCAGAGTGCGTTTCTTCCCATTCTAAATTTCCATTAGCACCCCCGCTTAAAACAGAAGCCCTTATTGAAATACTTTGGTTTGTGAGTTCATCTCCATTTGCATCTGTTGCAGCACCTTGGTAGTTAATACCATCTTGAGCAATAGCAACAGAAAAAGTCAACAAAAGAGAGAAAGTAAAGAGTATAAATCTTTTCATAATACTTGTTTTGAGTTAATAAATTGTATTTGTCGTAATACAGCTCGCAATTTACAAAAATCTATCAAATTGACAAGTACGTAAAACACGTACACAATAATTGATTAAATAACTGATTCATATATTGTTATGTTTTTTTACTAAATATAAAATGCAATCTTTTATACTTTTTTCAAAATATTTTGATGGATTCTATCGTTTTTTTTAATTGAGTTTTTTGAGTGTTTTTTAGTCATTTTATTTTGAATTATTTGTAGTCATTTTTAAGTTGTTTTTTACTCATTTTTTGGGTCTTTTTTAAGATACAGTTCTAATTTACTAAGCATTTTTTTACTTATTTATTTGATGTATTTTTTAAAAATTTAATTTTATATTTAATTTACTCATATCATTCTCTACTTTTTTATCTATTACTTTAGCATATATTTGTGTTGTTCTTACTCTACTATGCCCTAACATTTTTGACACAGTTTCTAAAGGAACATCATTACACAATGTAATTGTGGTTGCAAAAGTATGACGGGCTATATGAGTGCTTAATTTTTTATTTATCTCAGCCATTACAGCAAGTTTCTTCAGCCCTCTATTTGCTGCTTGCAAACTAAGAGGTCTAAATAGATACTCCTCATTATATGGATCTTCTATATATTTATGTGCAGTTTCCAATAAAGGAATATTAGACCTACCTCCTGTTTTAGTTCTATAGGTTTTAACCCAAACGGTTCCATTATCTTCTTCAATTATTGCATTTGGTTTCAAAGTAGTAACATCACTATATGATAAACCAGTAAAACAAGAAAAGAAAAACATCTTCCTAATCCAAATTAAGGTATTATCATTCAACTTTAAATCTGACAACCTTTTCAGCTCTGCCATAGTTAAATAATCTCTATTTGTTTTCTCAAACTTAAACCTATAATCACTAAAAGGGTTTGCGTCTATATAACCTCTTTGCTTTGCCATAGTAGTAACTTTTTGCAGTCTTTGTAAAACTTTTAAAGCACCATTATTATTACATCTTGTTTCTTCTAACATATAAGCCTCAAATCTATATACAAAAGCGGAATCAATTCTGATTAATGGAAATTCAAGATGATATTCCTTTTTTAGAAAATTAGTTACATGTTTAATAAGTGTTTTGTAATTCTTTAGAGTTCCTGAACTATATCTTACACCTATTTGGCGTTCCATTGAGTTATTATGATCCTCAATCATTGAAATCAAAGATTTATTATCACCATTATAAGTAATACTCTTTTTCACATCTTTAATAGTAAAGTATTTTCCTTTATCCATTAATTTTGAATGATGCATATATATATGTGCTTGGAACTGTTCTAACTTTCTATTCTTTTGATTTGATAAAACTGAAGTATCTTCTATTGTTTGTTTTAATTGATTCCACTTTATTTCCTCTACTTTTAATCCAGTTGTCAGTACAGCTCTATCACTTTGCATAGAAATTCTACAACAAACAGGAACCTCTCCAGCTCCATTAATTCTGTCTTTCAATAAATAAAAATAAGTCTTAATTCTATGCACTTCTTCTCTAGTGAGTTAACAATATGGTTAACAGTTTTTTAAATTATTTTACTAGAGCAAAAATAGTTCAACAACATAAGTTGCTGATGCTAAATGATATATGTTGTTTATATATTATTTATATAGCATTTTTAGAAATGAAATAAAGCATTTATAGTTGTTAACACAATTTCATAGCAGCAACTAATTGAAGCATAGTCAGTAACAATATAACAGGCTGAAATTCAGTAAAATAAAAAAAGAACTGCGAGTGCAATTCTTTTGATTTTTAGTAGGGGAAAAGTCGGGGTAGCAGGATTCGAACCTGCGACCTCCTGCTCCCAAAGCAGGCGCGATAACCGGGCTACGCTATACCCCGAAAAATTTGGACTGCAAAAGTATACTTTTTTTACAATCACAAATAAAAAGATGAACTTTTTATTTTGCGGAGAGGAAGGGATTCGAACCCCCGGTACGCGTAAGCGCACAACTCCTTAGCAGGGAGCCCCGATCGGCCACTCTGGCACCTCTCCAATATTTTTCAAAACAACTAAAATGAACTATTTTTTTTCGGATTGCAAATGTATACTAATCTATATTTCTAGCAAATATTATTTAAGAATTATTTTTAAAGCTAATTTACGCTATTCTTTTGAGTCAAATGTTATATTTGCAGACCTATAAATTTAATTATGATTAAAAAAATATTTAGTCTAATCTTAGTAATTATCACACTACAATCTTGCATGTCAGATAGCAACAAGAATCAAGAAGCTAATTTACAAGATAACAAAAAACAAGAGGCTAACCATAGTCAAGAAAATATTGTGGTACAACATATTTCTTCACAACCTGATGGACTTCACCCTTATAACAGCAACTCTTCTTTTAGAACATTTATTTTTCAATCTACTCAGAAAACCTTAATAAAATTAGATATGCAATCATTAGAATACATGCCTGATTTAGTTGAAGGTATGGCGGAAATATCAGAGGATGGGCTACAATATACTTACAAAATAAAAGAAGGGATAAAGTGGGATGATGGAACTCCACTTACTGCAGAAGATGTTGAATATTCTGTTAAAATAATGCTTTGTCCTTTAACAAATAATACTCAAATTAGGTCTAATTATTCAACTGTAATTAAATCAATTGAACTATTCCCTAACGACCCTCTTAAGTTTACTATGTACGCTCAAAAATTACATGTAGACAATAAGTATATATTCTCTGAATTATATATTCAACAGAAAGATTATTGGGACCCAGAAAGAATCTTAGATAAGATAAGTTTTGAAAATTTAATGTCAAAAGATTTTGATAAAAAAATTGTTACTGAAAAATTATCCGATTACTTTAATGACTTTAATAAAGATGATAATTCATATCAGCCTGAAAAATTACTAGGATTAGGAGCATATCAAGTCACAGAATGGGAAAAAGGCCAATATATTATTATTGAAAGAAAAGAAGACTGGTGGGGAAAATTTGATTTATCAATCTATAATACTTCTTTCCCCGATAAAATAATATTCAAAATTATTACAGATAAGGTGTCAGTTGAATTAGCATTAAAAAATCAAACAATTGATGTTTCCACTGCTATTGAGACAAAAACCTTAATGGATCTCCAAAAAAGAGAGGATTTTAATCAAAACTATACATCAGGTTTTATTGATCGGTATGCGTATAGTTATTTAGGAATGAATACAAAACCCGATGGCATTGAAAGAAAGAAGTTTTTTGTTGATAAAAACGTAAGAAGAGCCATAGCCTACACTATACCGGTTGACGAATTAATTGAGATTATTCTACTTGGGAAAGCAAACAGACAAGTAGCTCAAATTTCACATTTAAAGAAAACATATAATGATACTCTTAAACTTATTCCATTGGATATCAAAAAAGCAAAACAACTTTTAAATGAAGCTGGATGGGTGGATACAGATGGAGATAATATTAGAGATAAAATTGTTGATGGAGAAAAACTACAATTTTCATTTAAATTAAGCTATATGAGTTCGCCAACATCAAAAGTAATAGCACTGTTAATAAAGGAAAGTATGTACAAAGCCGGAATCAATGCAATACCTACTCCAATGGACTTTACTTTATTTTATAACAATGCTCAAGAACATAGATTTGACGCCATGATGGGGGGATGGGGAGGATCTGCCTCTTACTCTAATCCTATGCAACTGTGGCATACCTCATCATGGTTTACAAAAGGATCTAATTTCTGCGGATTTGGAGATGCAGAGTCTGATGCGCTTATAGAAGAAGCTAATACTTCCTTGGATTTTGAAAAACACAAAAATGCTCTTTGGAAATTACAAGCTAAAATATATAACGAACAGCCTTATGTTTTCTTATATAGCACTAAAAATAAAATTGCTATTCACAATAGATTTGAAAATAGAGGAATGTACACTGAACGCCCTGGTGTCATCCTAAATAACTTGAAATTAAATCAGAAAATTTTAACCCCAACAACTGGAGAATAACTATTAATTATGTTAAAATACACGCTTAGAAGACTCTTAACATTCATTCCAATGCTTATAGCTATCTCACTCATAGCATTTATCATTAGTATAAATGCGCCTGGAGACCCTGTAGATAGATTAACAAAAGCTGCTGGTAATGAAGGTGGTGCTGACCAACAATCCGGAGCTGCAAAAAAAGACAAAGAGAAGACAAGAAAAAAACTAGGGTTAGACTTGCCTATTTTCTACTTTAGCATAGGAGATATTGCATCATCCGATACTCTGCATAAAATTCAAGATAGAGGCCATAGAGAGAATCTAGAGGCTCTAACTCATCAATATGGCAATTGGACTGCTGTCTCAAATTATTACCATGCTTTATTATATTTTCAGAGTTCTCTAACAAAAATTGATATTGATAAGAAATTTGAACAAGATCTAACAATTGACAAAGTAGAGTGCTATGATCTTTTAATTAATTTAAATAATAATATTACAGGATTACTGACGCTGAATAAGCTAAGATTGGTAAATTCTAGATTCGATAGTATCAATAAAATTATTAGTAATAATCATATCTTCAATCCTATTTTAGAGGATTATGAGAAATTAAAAGGAGTACGAAAACAACTAGAAGTAAGCCAAACAAGATGGAAAACATATATTCCATCTATAAAATGGTATGGCAGTAAGAATCAGTACCATTTATGGTTAATTGGAGACATGAGTTATTACCCCTTTAAAACTATTATTAAGTTTAAAAATATTTTTAAGACAAAAAGTGAGATACCTCAAGTATTCTCTGAAATGTGCAAAAATCGAACAGATTCTATTTATTATGAAGAATACCTAAATACTAGTACCTATAAAGATTTTAGCAATATTTCTAGTCAGTTTGTGAAATTCTCTAAAGATACTACTCTTAATGCTGATTCATTATATACTGCATTATATAAGGAGAATATTAGTCAAATAGAAAATCTAATAAATACAATTAGACATCCTGATGGTGTAGTTGAAAAAAATAGACGGAAAGGATTATTAAGGGGGGACTTTGGAATTTCTTATGCAGATTCTCAACCAATAAAATATAAAATATGGGAAAAAGTAGGAATCTCATTTACTCTATCTATCCTATCAATAATACTTGCATATCTTGTCAGTATACCAATTGGAATCTATTCAGCATATAAAAAAGATTCTTTAGCTGATAGAGGAATGTCACTTTTACTGTTTATACTTTACTCTTTACCAACATTTTTTGTAGGTACCGTTTTATTGTTATTATTTGCAAATCCAGATTTTCTAGTCTGGTTTCCAGAGTCAGGAATAAAAGACCCTACTATATGGAGTAATCATCCAGAATGGTCTGATTCATTTTGGGATATCTTTAATTGGGAAAAGATAAAGCACCAGGCTCCGTACCTAGTTCTCCCACTCGTTACTTATACTTATGGATCTTTTGCTTTTCTAAGTAGAATTATGAGGGTTGGTATGATAGATATTGTATCGCAAGATTATATTCGTACAGCTCGCGCAAAAGGTTTAGGAGAAGGAAAAGTAATTCTTAAACATGCTCTCAGAAACTCATTATTACCAATTATTACAGTATTTGCAGCTATTTTTCCAATGTCTATTGGCGGGTCTATTATTATAGAGTTTATCTTTTCTATACCAGGAATGGGGAGTGAAATATTACTTGCAATCTATAATTATGATTACCCAATGATTATCGCCTTCTTTACTCTTATAGGATTTTTAACAATGGTAGGATATTTAGTAGCTGACTTACTTTATGCTATAGTTGATCCAAGAATCTCTTACAAATAAAATTATGATAAATAAAGAAAATAAATCAGATGTAATTATTTCAGCTATTTCAGCATTGTTTTACTCAATACTATTTAGCGTTTTTTATTTGGGAGAGAAATCCATATTAATAATAAGTATTTATGCAATATTTTCAATTATTATTTCAGGACTTATTGCTACAGATATAAAAAGCAGAAGAGAAGATTACTTTATGTCAAGTCTAATTAAGAAGATAATATTTGGATTTGTATTTGGTTGGATTTTATGGCCAGGATTTGGGGAGCTAATCGGAACTTTAGCAGGATTTTATCTTGCAAGTAAAAAGAAAGTAGATAAAAATAATTTTTCTTTTCAGCAATATGCTTGGCTTCAATTTAAGAAAAATAAGATAGCTCTTCTCAGTTTATATTTATTAGTGGTTTTAGTTTTTATTGCCAGATTTGCTCCTTTAATTGCTAATAATCAGCCTTTATACGCTGTTTATAAGGGAGAAGTAATGTTTCCTGCATTTTCTGATAAATTAACTAAATTAGAGATTACTGATCCTGAAACTGGGGAAGTAGAAAAATTACAATTTGATATTACAGATTGGAGACAATTAGATTTGGAAAGTGTTATTTACGCTCCTATTCCTTATTATCCAGGAAAGCCTGATAAATACAATAGAACTAAATCTCCTAGCTCAAAACAATTTTATAAAGATAAAAACGGAGAGTTGTTAGAAGTCTCTAGCAAATTTAGACACCATTTGGGCACTGATTTAGTTGGAAGAGATTTAGCATCTGGATTAATTCATGGAACTAGAATAGCTTTAAAAGTTGGTTTAATTTCCATGGGAATAGCATCTTTTATAGGAATCATATTAGGAGCTTTTGCTGGATTCTTTGGGGACAGAGACTTGAAAATGAGAAGAATAAAATATTACATGACAATTATTGGATTATTTTTTGGTTTGTTTTACGCTTTCGGACAAAGAAAATATATTATTTCTGATGGATTTATGCAAAACTCAACTGAAGGAGTTTTTCAATTTTCTATTAGCGTATTAATTGTTTTTATATCAGCCTTTGTTTTCAGATTATTTAGCAGAATAATTTCAAATAAATGGTTAAATGTTGAGATTGCAGTCCCAATAGATTCTTTTATATCAAGAGGTATTGAAATTCTAAATTCTATACCAAGATTAATACTAATTATTACAGTAACTGCAGTTGTTGATAGAAGTTTGGCAGTGATTATGGTAATTATTGGGGTTACGGGATGGACAGGAATTGCTAGATTTACAAGAGCAGAATTTTTAAGAATAAAATCATTAGACTATGTGCAGGCTTCCAAATCATTAGGCTTCTCATCTGTAAGAACTATTTTTAAACACGCACTGCCAAATGCATTGGCTCCTGTTTTTGTAAGTATCGCTTTTGGTATTGCTTCAGCCATTCTAATTGAAAGTGGACTTTCTTTCTTAGGAATTGGAGTTCCAGATGATGTAGTAACTTGGGGATCTATATTAGCTGACGGCAGACAAGACAGCTCTGCTTGGTGGTTGATTATATACCCTGGTATGGCAATTTTTATTACTATTACAATTTACAATATGATTGCTGAAGCATCAAGAGATGCATTAGATCCAAGATTGAAAAGTTAAAACAAAAGATCATTAAAATAAAAGAAAAGCCGAGCATTGCTCGGCTTTTCTTTTATCTCATATTTTCTTTTACATCTCATCAAAATCAACAACAACATGTGCTGATGCTGGACGAGCTTGGCAACCTAAAATAAACCCATCAGCAACTTCCTCCTCTGACAAGGAATAATTTGCATCCATAGTAACCTTACCTTCCATTACTCTAGCTTTACAAGTACAACAAACTGCACCTTTACAGGAGAATGGCACATCAGCACCTTGTTCCATTGCAGCATCAAGTATTGTTTGTCCTTTATTGGACAAGGGAAATTCAAAGTCTTCTCCATCAACTGAAACCATAACATTTGAAATAATTTCATCAGAATCATTATCAGCAACATCCGTTTGTTCAACAACTGTAAATCGTTCAAAATTGATCTTTGCTTGATTAATA
>Ga0206679_10000820_pt1 | contig 26055 bp, 27 predicted proteins | sample M110012015metaG_FD_155464 | JGI IMG/M metagenome (GOLD analysis project Ga0206679, IMG submission 155464) | Ammonia-oxidizing marine archaeal communities from Monterey Bay, California, United States - M1 100m 12015 | ecosystem: Environmental > Aquatic > Marine > Intertidal zone | place: USA... | reverse complement strand
ATTTCCATCTTTAGAATTTGACAGTTGGTTTACTATCGGAGCTGAGCCAGGAGACGATGATGGCTTGAATAATGCCTTCGATGCAGCTTTAACATCATTAGCTGACTTTAACTCAGGAGGCGACTTCGTAGTCAACACTTTCATCGGAGGTTCTATCTTCGTTGTACCTGGTGCTAACTCTCAAGGAGTTCCTGTAGCTGGTAGAGTTCTACTGGGTCAGTTTACTACATCGGGTCAGGTTAATGCTCTCGTAAACATTCAGATTCGTGACCAAGCTCAAGAATCTCACTACGCTGAGGGAATGACTTTAACATTCCCAGAAGGAATTGCTGGTTGTATGGATGTTTCAGCTTGTAACTATAATCCAGATGCAATTTATGAGGATGGCTCATGTTCTGTGGATGACGATTGTGGCGTTTGTGGAGGTGACAACTCATCATGTGAAGGTTGTACTGACGCTTCAGCTTGTAACTACGATGCCTCAGCTATAGTTGATGATGGCTCATGTTTGATAAATGATGAGTGTGGAGTCTGTGGAGGAGATGGAATTGCTGATGGTGCTTGTGATTGTGCTGGAAACGTTTTAGATGAGTGTGGAGTTTGTGGTGGAGGTGGAATAGCTGATGGCACTTGTGATTGTGATGGTAACGTTCTTGATGAATGTGGCGTTTGTGGTGGAGATAACAGTTCTTGTTCAGGGTGTACTAATCCTGCTGCCGACAACTACGATTCTTCGGCTTTAGTTGATGATGGATCATGTATCATTTCAGGTTGTACTAATCCTGCTGCTGAAAACTACGATGCTTCTGCTACAGATGACGATGGTTCTTGTGTAGCTACTGGTTGTACTTACATTGGAGCAGATAACTATCTAGAAGTAAATACTTCTGACGATGGTTCTTGTGTATTCTCAGGATGTACAGACCCTTTGGCAGAGAACTTTGTAGCGTTTGCAAATAACGACGATGGATCTTGTGTTATGGATCCTTGTACAGGTGGCGATTGTCCATTTGATTTTAATGAGGATGGTGAGATCGGATCAGCCGATTTACTTGGTTTCCTTATAGCATATGGAGCTACTTGTGAAGAACTTCAATAGGTAAAAATTAAATATTCTATTTGAAAGCGTCAACATTAGTGTTGGCGCTTTTTTTGTAAGCTAAATCCTAAGCTAGTATGGTGTCGTTTTATTAAACGAATACAGTTATATTTTAGTTGACGTGATGGAGAAGCGGGGCGGGAAGTCGAAACACTTCAACATCGATCTCAAGAAAATTTTAGACACGTTGAATCCAGAAAATCAAGACAAAAAAATCGAAAAGTTATCTTTAAATATAAATTTGAGGAGAATTTGACCTCAATTGGGAAGGATTCTTTGAACTAAGTTAGACTCTTTAAATCAATTTGATAAAACTTGAAGGTGTTCGTTATAGAAATTATGGATGCACATTCTAAGGGGATGAGGTTTCCATTTAGAAATAATTTTGTGAAACCAAAACACACAAATTAGTGATTGGTTATATATGTTGAAATTTAAGTATATTTAGAAAATCTTAACCCTCAACGGAAATAGTTTCTATACAACTCTATATCTAACCACCAAATCAATGTCCAAATGAAACCTTTGATGATGCTTTTAGCGCTTTTCGTGTCAGTAACTGCTGGTGCACAAAACTGCGTTGATGTTCCTGATTCTGTTTTCACTTGTCTCGAAGAAGAGTTTATTCTTTCATCGGGGGTTCAGAGTGGAACTTTCTTTGACGGTAGTGATGATTTTATTTTAATGGAAAGCCCTGCCATAATTGGGACTCAACCTTTCTCAGTGTCTTTTGACGCAATGACCGATTTCAACGGAGCTATGGATGTTTTCACACAATCCTGTGGCACCGATTGTTGGGCAGACATTCGTTGTGGGTTTAACACGCCGCAATGTGGCTTAGAAGGTGCCTCTTTTAAGAGTCCATCCCACTTTGCTACATGGCCTATAGATATTAATGATGAGCATTGGCATCGATACACCTTTGTTTTCGGGCAGAATAATAATTTTTCATTCTCCAATATCCAGGTTTATGTTGATGGTATGAATATCCTTTCATATGAATCTCTCGACACATTTTGCGGCCACAATTGGGGCGGATGGACATACAACCCTGAATCGAGTCCAGTTAGACTTGGAAAGGGCGATCCGTTGGGTGGTTTTTTTAAAGGCTACCTCAGGAATGTTGGCATTTGGCATACGGCACTTGACGCATCATATATTCAAGACAGCCTCTTAGAGATAGACTTAAGTGACTCCACGCTCATTTCTTTCTGGCCGCTGGAAGGAATAGAAAGTGGATACTTTATGGATGCAAAAGGCTCGAATCATGGATTGCCAATGGGAGGTGTTGGAGAAGACCCCAGTGAGGTGACTGGTGAAGTTGAATGGTTCAACGGGTCGAACATGCCAAATCAGGAGCTTTATACAAACGAAAGTGGGAATTATACATTTACTGTGACTTTGCCCGATGGACAAATTTGCGAGGATTCTATTTGGGTCGAAGTGGAGAGTAGCCCATACACCGATTTAAACAACAATGGTATTTGTGATCATTTGGATGGTTCTGGATGTCTTGATCCAAGCGCCTGTAATTATGAACCCATTCAATCAGACTCCATTCCTTGCATATTCCCTGTATATGGAAATAATTGCGATGAAGGTGCTTTCATTTGCGCTGAGGGCACATATTGGGATGCCTTTACACAATCATGCCTTCCATCCCAAATAAATCCTATTCTAGACCCTGCGGCCTGTGGCTCTGGAACCATTTGGAACGAAGATTTGCAACAATGCTTCCCGATAGAATCCTGCCCGCAAGACATTGATGGTGATGGTGCCATCGGGATAGATGATTTGATGGAGTTACTCTCTGTGTATGCCACAGAATGCTTCGTTGATGAGGAACCCGACTCCTCTGATTGGACTTGTGGAGATCCTGTCAGCTACAACGATTACAACTATCAGACAGTGCTGATAGGTGAGCAGTGTTGGTTTTCGGAGAATTTGAGAACGGAATTCTATCAAAATGGAAACAGTATCCCAGGAGGATTAGATGATAATGAATGGAGCTCTACTCAATCCGGGGCATCATCCATTTATGGAGACGAGGGATCAGATTGCTACGGGCCATGCGACGAAATTGAAAATTTAAATTGGCACGGAAGACTTTATAATTTTGAGGCCGTAACAGATTCACGTGGTTTGTGTCCATCAGGTTGGTCAGCTCCAAGCAAAGATGATGTTCTGGTCGCCATCGATTACTATGGCGGAATTGAATTAGCTGGAGTATCTCTAGCTGCCGCTAATGCCTGGGGATTAGGAACGGGTGAATCAGGATTAGATTTTATTCCACAAGGATGGAGAAATGCAAGTGGTTACTACAGTCTTTCTGGCGACTATTTTATGTGGACAACAACTGAAAACTTACCTAACAATTCAAGTTTTTTAAGCTGCGCATATGGCGCCACAATCAATTTAAATTCTCAAAGCCATTGGATGGGAATGTCCGTCCGATGTCTGAAAGAATAAGCTTTTTATGTCTTTTGACAATCTTGTGGAGGAGGAGAAGCGGGGCGGGAAATCCGATAAATTTGATGAGGATTTGAAGGAATTTAAATCCCGGTTTGAACACGAATATAGGTGCCGATTGTATCGGCACAATGCTCCATTAATTCCTTGAATTCAGAGTTGTTTAGCAGTGAGGCGTGTACTTGGGAGACACTATCCTTTCTGCCTAAGAATGAAGTGCTGTCAACAATGTCTCCATCAAAGAAAATCTCCAGTCTATCCCCCAGAATAGATTGTATTTTTTGTTTCTTGTCTTCATCTTTCCAACTGAGGGTGAGCAACGTGAGGCTATCTCCAGCCAATGAGGCCTGAAATACTTCCCAAAACCTCTTATTTTCTTCTAGTTGTACACTGACCACGAATTTCTTTTTGTATTTCCTCAAAATGACGCTGTCACTCAAGAAAATAGATTCCTGTAAAGAGAAATGATCACGAAAAATATGCAACATCACATCGTCGTCTTCACTTGCCCAAGAGCCTTGGAGTGAACTTGGAAAATGATCGAGGTTCCGACGATTCATAGGCATGGGCTCATCAAAGGTGACCGGAACACATCCAGTAGTAAAAATGCTGGCAAAAGCCAAGAAAATAAAAAGGAATCGAGACATTTTCGGAATTTGAAATTCAATCATTCTGTGAAGTAAGGTAACTAGAAAATCATGAATCATAGTTCTCCTTGCTCGCTTTTCGACTTCTTGGGTGTACAATCGAAGACCCCGCAAGCCTTCGTTCACACGTAAATCCCACACTATATGTGGAGAAGCGGGGCGGGAAATTCGAAAAATTTGAGGAGAATTTGGAGAAGATAATATAACTTTATAGTTCATCTTATAACTCTTCACAGAGACAGCAGCTGAATAGGTTAAGGTGTTATATTTGGCATATGAATAGGAATGTTGTTTTTCTACTGGCTGCATTGGTTTGCTCTCCTTGGATAACCAACGCACAAACCGTGCCCTGCGAATGCCTTGATGGTAGCTTGGACGGAGTGATTACCAACACCGACTTCTTGCCCTTTATTATGGACTGGGTATGGGGCGATTCAATTTCAGACGGGACAGAGGTGGGCCCTGGAGCATGTGATTTGGATGGGGACGGGACGTACAACGTACATGATATTATCCTCTTTACCAGCCAACAACAGCAAAACTGCGAAGAGTTGGACGGGCTGGAAGTATTGACACTTCTGGACACGGCAGAGTCAACCTTCCAGGGCTGGGTACTGGAGCTCGTCACGGAACACAATGGGGAGCTTTCAGTTATTCCCGCAGGCGCCAAGACATACAGGCTTTACGCGGACTTTGCAACCATTCCGGGTGCGGACATGCGCATGATGGGGCTGTGGGGAGATAGTGATGCGTCGTGGTCCATCCATGCGCCTGGTGGCTTGTACGTGTCTTCCCTCTCGGGATCGGATGAGAATACGTTACCCAGGCAAGATGGCATTAACCCAAGTTTCTTTTCCTTTTTGCCAGAGTTAGAATTTTCATCGTTTTGGACGCTGGCGGACATGTGGGCCGAATCTCCTGGATTCTTCGGCATGCCTTACCTCTTCGACAATGGATCTGTGGAAGGTCAGGGTTCCAATTTTCAGTCGGGAATGTGGTCTTCGGAAGATACGGGAGGTTCTGGACTGCTTGCAGTTGGTGGGTCAATCTGGAATGAAAGATTGTTGATCGAGGGGCTCACCCTTGTGGGCCAGTTTACGACACTCGAAGGCCAAGACGTTACAGGGCAGGCGGGGCTAGTTGTGGGAGTTGGTCCGCCCGGCACTTATCTCTTGTCGGAGTTAATGGTCGTGTCTGGCGAGCCTTTCGACATGACCGATCTCGTAGTGTTTGGATGCACGAATGAGGCCGCAAGCAATTACGATGCTGGCGCGACGTACGACGATGAATCGTGCATCTCATGTTCGCCCGCAGACGGAGATTGCGACGGGATCGTCGGGGTCAATGATTTGCTCGACCTGCTCAGTCAATTTGGGTGCTCAGCTGACTGCGGTTGGGGAGATATCGATGGTGATGGTGTCGTCGGCGTGGGGGACATTTTAGCTTTGCTCTCGCTGTTTGAGGGTTGAGTCAACTCGCCAAATAGGTAATTCCATTCCATCTTCCATAGAAAGCAAGCATAAAAAAAGCTCGACACATAGTGTCGAGCTTTTGCTTTTTGTGGTGCTACCGGGATTCGAACCTGGGACACATGGATTTTCAGTCCATTGCTCTACCAACTGAGCTATAGCACCAATTAAGAGACGGCAAATATAGTGTAGGTGTTTTAAAAACTTCTATTAAGCCGAATGATAATAGATAGAATGTTACTTTTGCACTATGGTAACAACAAGGCACCCCCGCGAGACATTCTCTTCAACAACTAAAATTGTTCTTCCTAATGATACAAACACTTTAGGAAACCTGATGGGTGGTAATTTATTACATTGGATGGATATTGCTGCTGCTATTGCTGCTAACAGGCATTGTAGACAGGTAGTTGTTACTGCTGCTGTGAATAATGTATCTTTTCAAAAACCCATTAAGTTAGGTGATATTGTAATAATAGAATCTCAAGTAACAAGATCCTTTAGATCTTCAATGGAGGTTTATCTTGAGGTATTTACCGAGAATTCTGTAACAGGAAAGAAGATTAGGTGTAATGAGGCGATGTACACTTTTGTTGCTGTTGACCGACAAGAAGCTCCTATTGAAGTTCCTGAAACAATTCCTGAGACCGAAGAAGAAATTGTTAGGTTTAAAGGGGCTTTGCGACGTCGTCAGTTAAGGCTAGTTCTTGCTGGTAAAATGAAGCCTGTAGAAGCTACTGAGCTAAAGGCGTTATTTGAGTAGCTCTACAATATTCTTTGAGTAGATTCAATAATCCGGTCAGCTGAAACATGATTGATACAAAGGTCTTTTCCTCTTTTTGAGAATCGGCATTTCGCACCGTGTCGCGAGCATGGTCTTTCACCTCTGCCAATTGGTAGGAGGATAGAAGAATTAGGGTTTGGTTTCCATGGAGCAAGTCCTAGAGAAGGTCTTGTGCAACCCCAAACTGATATCAGTGGAATTCCTAAAGCACAAGCTAAGTGCATTACTCCTGTGTCCCCTCCTATAGCAAGCTTTGAGTGCTTTAGAATGTGTGCAGTTTGTTTTAATGTTGTGGTTCCACAGAAGGAGGTGATAAGTGGTGATTTGGATTCTATCCTTGAGGCTATTTCAGAAGTGTCTGGGCCACCTACGAGTGCGATTACAATTCCTAAATCCGTGAGTTTTTCGCATATTTCTAAGAGTATGAATTCAGGGATAGCCTTCCCTTTGTATGTTGCTCCAGGAGTGATAGCGATGTAAGATTCAGGGACAGGCACATTGCTTGTTTTTATTGTACCCCAAACAGAATTCTCAGGTTCACGAATATTAAAAGTATCTAGAAGTTTTAGGGACCTATCTACAAAGTGAAGTACTGGCTTTTTTCTGAGGCCAAGAGTAAGCGCAAATCGAGGTGCAGACTGTTTATCGACCTTAAACGTCAATATTCCTAAGGCTTTAGATAAAGACCTTGACCTGACGCTGCAGTGTAAATCAATGAAGTAATGGAAGTTCAATTTTTTAAGACCAGACGAGATTTCAATGGTTGATCTTTCTACTAAATGAATTTCATCTAAACCATGAAGTAATTCTGCGGCACTTTTAAATTTTGATAGGCAGACAAAATCTATTCGAGCTTCTGCGCCATAATGCGCTCTAATAGAATGTATTAAAGGGGATGTTAGTATAATATCTCCAATGGAGCTAAATCTTGCTATAAGAAATCTAGGTGCTTGCACAGTTCAAAGGTAGTCGCAGGTATCTTTGTATTTATGGCGAACACTGAAATAAAACTAATTGATACACACACTCATCTTTATCTCGATCAGTTTGATGATGATAGGGAAGAGGCTATGACGCGATGTTTTGAGTCAGGAATTGAGACAATTTTACTACCTAATATTAATTTAGAAAGCGTGCCAAGGGTTTTAGACATGATGAAGAAGTGGCCAAAGGCGTGCTACGGAATGATGGGGCTCCATCCATGTTATGTAAATGAAGATTGGGAGAAAGAATTAGAATCAATCATGGCAACATTAGATTCTCCACCTGATGATATGGATTTTGTTGCTGTTGGTGAAATAGGATTAGACTTGTATTGGGAGAAGAAATTTAAGGCTGAGCAAAGTGAAGCGTTTTTAACTCAGGCAAAAATGGCTAAAGAGCGCGGGTTGCCGATTGTGATTCACGTTCGCGATGCTTGGGAAGAGCTATTTTCTTTGATGGATAAGGTGAATGATGAGAGTCTCAGGGGGGTTTTTCATTGTTTTACTGGTGGACTCAAAGAAGCTGAAAGAGCTTTAGACTACGGTGGTTTTCTACTTGGAATAGGAGGAGTTAGTACATATAAAAATGGTGGGTTAGATAAAGTATTGCCCAGTATTCCGCTTAAGTCATTGGTATTAGAAACTGACAGCCCATACCTGTCCCCTGTACCACATAGAGGTAAGAGGAATGAATCGTCTTACCTTGTTCACATCGCAAAAAAATTGGCGGAAATAAAGGGTGTGAGTTTTGAAGAAGTGGCGAGCGTGACAAAGGAGGGGGCCGTGAAGATGTTTGGTCTAAAAAATTGAAATGATAGAAATGAGTGCAGAAAGGAAAATACTACTTATTTATACTGGGGGGACGATAGGAAGTGTTCATGATCCCATGACGGGGTCTCTTATTCCGATTGATTTCAGCCAAATTACGCACCATGTTCCTGAGCTGAACCGTGCTGGAATTTCAATTGATTCGGTAAGTTTTCAGCCTCCTATTGATAGCTCTAACGTAACTCCGATGCATTGGAAAAAAATTGCAGGTGTGGTTATGAAGAAGCATGAATTGTACGATGGGTTTGTTGTTCTTCACGGTACTGATACGATGTCGTATACTGCGTCTGCTTTGAGTTTTATGCTTGAAGGCCTGAGAAAGCCGGTAATAATAACGGGGAGCCAATTACCCATAGGTATGCCCAGGACTGATGGGCGTGAGAATTTACTGAGTGCTGTTATGTTAGCCGCCCATCCCAATCCTGAGAATCCTGATTCTAATAGATCACAGTGGGGTGAGTCTACAATTCAAGAGGTTGCAGTTTATTTCGGAAATCAACTCTTTCGTGGCAACAGAACTCACAAAGAAAGTGCGGAGAGTTTAAATGCCATTATCAGCCCAAATTTCCCCGCTTTAGTTGATGCAGGTGTAGGATTTAAGGTTCGGAAACACAATCTTTATAGGGCACCTGAAGGCGCGCTGACTTTGCACGATGATTTTGAATCTAATGTGGCTTGGTTGCCTATTTTTCCGGGCATGTCTTTTGAAGTTTTTGAGCGAATTCTTGATTGGGATGAATTGAGAGGAGTTGTTTTAGGAACTTTCGGTAGTGGAAATATTCCTGACAACAAGCAGTTTAAAAATCTTCTGTATCTAGCACAAAAAAGGGGAGTTTCAATTTTAAATGTTACTCAGTGTGGCCATGGTGGAGTTGTTCAGAAACGATATGCAACTAGTTTAATACTATCTGATTGCGGAGTAATCTCTGGGGGTGATATGACTACTGAAGCAGCTATTATTAAGCTTATGATGCTGTTAGGGGAGTCTGATGACTTAAGCTTGATTAGAGAGCAAATACTCAAGGACTTGAGAGGGGAGAGAACTATCTTGGAATAAAACTGTGTTAATGATGGTTCTATAACTCGATTGTGTAGTAATTTGCGCCGCCTCATTATAGCTTTTGTTATTTGAGAACAATCCTAACGAGGATTGGAGGGATGGCCGAGTGGTTTATGGCGCACGCTTGGAAAGCGTGTTTACGGAAACGTATCCAGGGTTCGAATCCCTGTCTCTCCGCAAGGTTGTTCTAATTAATTATGAAATACATTCAACAAGAATATTGACTATGAAGAATTTGTTTTCACTTCTCGCAATTGCGGGAATCATGTTTGCAGCTTACCCCGCTGCGGTTTTCGCTCAACTCGAAGAAGTTGCAACTGAAGAGGTTATGTCTATTGAGGCTGATAGCGTTTCAGCGGATACAGTTGTTGCTGACTCAGCATCTAAAACTGTTGTAGAAGAACCTACTATAGAAGTTGCTGAAACAGCTGCTGATGTAGAAGAAATTCGTGAGGTATTAAGCTTTCACCAGACGGTTAAGCGTTACTTCATTGAAGGTGGTGCTGCTTTTATGGCATCAGTACTAATTTGTTTAATTCTTGGATTAGCACTCAGTATCGAGCGTATCATATACTTAAATATGGCTACAACTAACACCAAGAAACTCGTTAATGAAATTGACGACTCTCTTCAGAAGGGTGGTGTTGATGCAGCAAAAGAAGTTTGCCGTAACACACCTGGCCCAGTAGCGACAATTTTCCATCAAGGTCTTGATAGATCTGAAGGAAGCTATGAAGAGGTTGCGAAAGCTATTGAGGATTACGGTTCTGTAGAGATGTCTAAGCTTGAGAGAGGTTTAAGTTGGATTTCACTATTTATTGCTCTTGCTCCTATGTTGGGATTCATGGGTACTGTAATCGGAATGATTTCTGCCTTTGATGATATCGCTGAAGCGAATACAATTAACGCATCTATTGTTGCTGGTGGTATTAAGATCGCCTTGATTACAACAGTATCCGGACTTATTGTAGCTATTATACTTCAGGTATTCTACAACTACATTCTTTCTAAGATTGATGGAATTGTTCTTGATATGGAGGAGGCTAGTATGGATCTAGTGGATCTTCTTTACAAGCGTAAACTTCAAGGTAAATAAGAAGAATCATGGAAGAAAATAAAATTAATTCCGCTCTTACAGGACTTCGTTTAGTGATTATTTCACTCGGTGTTCTTCTTGTTGCAATAATAATTGGTAAGAGCAATGGTGATGAGTCTTTCGTTGAGGGAGAAGCAAACTATGGTGTTTTTCTCGATTGGATGTTCTACATCATTTATACTGTAGGTATTGCTTGTTCAGTTGCTGCTGTTGGATTCGGGGTTTATGCTTTCGTAATGAAGCTTGTAAACGATTTCAAATCGCAATTAGGCACACTTGCTGGAGTATCAGTTTTTGCAATTATAGGTCTAGCAAGCTATTTCATTTTAGCTGATGGTGCTGTTTTAAATGCTTATGAAGCAAGTGGTATTACTGTTTCAGAATCAGAGAGTATTTTTGCTGGTGGTAGTATGATTTACGTTTACCTTTTATTCGTAGTGGCTGCGGCTTCTATTATTTGGGCTGAGGTAAGCAGCACCTTTAAGTAAAGTATATATGGCACGTCGAGAATTACAAGAAATTAATGCCGGCTCTATGGCCGATATCGCGTTCTTGCTTCTTATATTTTGGTTAGTAACAACTACGATTGAATCTGATATGGGGATTAAGCGTCAGTTGCCACCTCCAGTCCCTGACGACATTGATATCCCTCAAGCAAAAGAGCAGGATGTATTTAACGTAAAGGTTAACTTTCTTGACTTGCTTTTAGTAGAGGGCCAACCTTTAGATATGGATCAGCTTAAGAATAAAGCTAAAGATTTTCTTATTGCTACTGGAGATGGTGTTATGACCCATCAAATCGACAATCAAGAAATAGGAAAAAATAGAGATGTAATTTCTATTACCGGTGCAAATGGTAAAACAAATGCAGCATTCCCGGAACGTGAATGGGTAAGGAAAGCTGATGTAAAATTGAAGATTGCTGAATATGAGCAAATTGTTAAGATAGCTGAAGCTAAGAATAAAGATGCATTTAGAAAGGTGCTTTCAAAATGGCAAGAAAAGTTAACGACAATTACTCTTTTAGGAGGTGATTATAAAGAACTTCCCCCTTCTGCTTTGATATCTATGCAGAATGACAACAACACAACTTATAACACCTATTTACAGGTTCAAAATGAGTTACAGTCTGCTGTAAATGAGCTAAGAGATGAATTGGCTTTAGCTAAGTTTGGTCAAAGTTATTCAAAGCTTGAAGAGGTCTATGGCAAAAACAAACAAGATAAAAGGACTCTAGATAAGATTACTGCAGTAAGGGCACTATACCCACAGCGTATCTCTGAGGCTGAGCCTCGTGACGCTGGATCAATATATTACTAAGCATGAGTAAGTTTAAAAAAGGAAGTAACCGCCCTACGGGATCTATTTCGACAGCATCTCTGCCGGATATAGTTTTCATGCTTTTATTTTTCTTCATGGTTGCAACAGTTTTGCGTACTGAAGATGAAAAGGTACAAGTCACAAAGCCTGAAGCCTCAGAGCTTTATAAAGTTGAAAAAAAACATCTTATTCGTTACATAAACATAGGTATGCCTATGGATAAGAGATATGGAACGGAACCCGTTATTCAGCTTAACGATGCGTTTTCACAAGCTTCAGATGTACGTGATTGGATAGATAAAGAGCGTGAAACTCTAGCGGAGTCGGAGCAAAGTAAAATGTGGGTATCTCTTAAAGTAGATCAAGAAACTAAAATGGGGATTGTTACTTCTGTAAAGCAGGAGTTAAGGCAGGCTTCTGCTTTGAAGTTACTTTATTCTGCTACAAGTAGAGCTCGTACTGGAGCTGAAGAATAATTGTAATCAGCTTTTAGCAGAATAATCTTTTAATATTTTATTTGCTAAATAAGTGCTTAATTTTATATAGCTTTCAGTTGTCCATCCTGCAACGTGTGGACTTAGATATGCATTAGGGGACTCAAGAAGACGAGTTAGGGTTGACCTAGAATCAGCGTCTTTTAATTTATCGAGACATTCAAGAGAACTGCCTTCAAATTCTAATACGTCTAAACCTATAGAGCTTACTTGTCCGATGTCTATAGCGTCTAATAAATCTGAAGTATTGACAACAGCGCCTCTCGAACTATTTATTAAAACAATTGTGTTTTTAAATTTAGATAGCCAACTAGTGTTTACGAGATTTTCAGTTTCACTGGTCCAAGGGACGTGAATACTGACTATTTCACTTCTTTCAAAGAACTCCTCCTTACTCACTTCCTCAACATATTCTGAGCTAAATCCCTTTTTGTATTTGTCGTAAGCTATTACTTTGCAGCCTAGCCCTTTCAGTTTAGAAGCAAAGGCAGACCCCATTTCTCCATATCCTAGGATACCCACGGTTTTACTTGATAGTTCTGATCCACGGTGCTTTTCTCTTGCCCAAACTCTTTCATGTACCGTTATATCGCAACTTCTCAACTTATGTAATATCATCAGGATCATTCCAAGAACGTGTTCACCTACGGCATCTCGGTTGCCCTCAGGTGAATTGTAGACATGTATATCTCTGGCTTTTGCTTCTATTAAGTCAATGTTTTCCAGTCCAGAACCACTTCGAGCAATCCATTTTAAATTGGGCAGTGATTGTAAAATCTTTACATCTATTTGTAACCTAGATCTAAGGACTATTCCGTCAATATCCGTAAGAGAACCTTGTATTATATCATCTCGTGATAGAGTTAAATAGTCTTTGCAGAGAAAACCATTTTCTTCTAATCTGTTTTTAAGTATAGGATGTACCGTATCTAAAAAAGCAACAGTCATTTCAATTTATTAAAGAAGTGTGCTAATAAATGAGCCCACACTAAAGTAGATTATTAGTCCTATAATATCATTTGCAGTGGTAATAAATGGCCCAGTGGCAAGTGCAGGATCAATCTTACGTTTTTCTAGCATTAGTGGTATAAATGCGCCGAACAGCGCAGCAAAAACAATCACACATAACAACGATATTCCTACGGTAGTGCTAAGTGCTTTGTCAAAGCCTAGTAGTATTGTCACAATAAAAATAATACTAGCACAAATCATCCCATTTAAAAGCCCTACACTAAGCTCTTTCAAAAGTCTTGTAGCTATGTTAGAAGTGTTGATGCTTGAAGTAGCGAGTCCTTGAACGACAATGGCAGACGACTGAACTCCTACGTTGCCTCCCATAGCAGCTATTAGTGGTATAAATAATGCCATTTCCGGATTAGATACAATATCGAATGCTCCGATGACATAAGCGCCACCGACACCTCCCCCTAACCCAATTAGAAGCCACGGTAACCGAGCTCTTGTTAAAGTCCAAACAGAATCATACGACTCTACATCCTCCGAAATTCCAGAAGCAAGTTGGTAATCTCGTTCAGCTTCTTCAATGATTACATCTACAGCATCATCAATAGTTATCCGTCCAAGTAAAATACCATTATCGTCTGTTACTGGAAGAGCAACAAGGTCATATCGCTCCATTAAGCTTACCACCAACTCCTCTTTTTCTTTTGCTTTTATAGAAATAAGATTTTCATCATCTTTAAGCTCTCCAACAGGAGTTCTGGTGCTTGCGGCAGTAAGCAAAAGGTTCTGTAAACTCAACCTCCCCGTCAATTCACCAAAGGAGTTAACCACATAAATTGTATAGAGATTTTCAATATCTTTAGATTGTACACGTATCTCTTTAATCGCCGTTGCCACAGACCAAGTCTCTTCAACTTTAACCAATTCTTTTGCCATTAAAGCTCCAGCGGAACCTTCTGGGTATGATAACAATGATAAGACGTCAGAAACAGATTCTTTGTCCTTAGCCTTAGACATAACCTCCATCATTTTATCTGATGGGAGGGATGCTATGATATCAGCTGCATCGTCAGATTCTAACCCGTCGATTACATCTTCAGCAATTTCTTTTGATGACAAAGAGCTAAGTATTTCCTCTCTTACTTCATCATCCACATCGGCTAATACTGCAGGTCTAATATCATCTTTTAAAAGTCTATACGCATAACTAACATCTTCTCTTCTGAGTTGATTTAGAATTAGTGCAATGTCTGTTTCATGAAGGTCTTCTATATGCGCAACTAAAGACCTCTCCTCTCCCTGCTCAATAAGGGATTGGATTTCATCTAGATATTCTTTAGTAATTTCTTGCATAGCCTATGTATTACAAATTCAAAGATAAATTAGATCTATAACCTTTTACGCTTAGAAAGAAAGAAGTCTTTAACTAGTTTAGAGCATTCTTGTTCTAAAATACCAGATGTAATAATGGTTTTAGGATGCAACAATCCATTTTCAGAATTCGCACCTCCGTGTCCTTTCTTTTCTTCGGCTACTTCCCATCTTTTATAGCCTCGTTTTAGGTCACTTGCTCCATAGACGATTCTTCCTATTCTAGTCCAAAACCCAGCGCCAGCACACATAGGGCATGGCTCCATAGTGACATATAGTGTACACTCGTCAAGAAATTTACCCCCTACAAATCCTGAAGCGCTGGTAAATACCTGCATTTCAGCATGTGCAGTGAAATCATTAAGCCTCTCACATAGATTGTGCCCTCGTGCTATTACAACCCCATTAGAAACGATAATTGCTCCTACGGGAACTTCATCTATCTCACCCGCTTCTTCGGCCTGTTGAAGCGCGAGTTTCATAAACCTTTCGTCAGTAGCTAACTGCTCTACTTCGGTTTGAAGGGTTAGTTTTTCAGCCATGCTGCAAGTTCGTCTATTGCGGCCTGGTTGCCATTGCTTTTAGGTGCAATTCCTGAAATTTCAGGTACGCGCATATTTTCTAATTCTCTTTGAGAGCATTTCGCGAATCCAAATTTCTCAGACCAAACCTCGCATAACATTTCTTGCTCCTTTTGTCCAGGAGTAGGAATGAGAATAGCTCTTTTCCCCAAAGATGCTAAGTCTAAAAGTGTTGTATATCCACTTCTACAAATTAAAATTTCAGAACCACACAGAGCGTCAGAAATTTCTTCGTCACTAGGGTCGTAAAGTGTAGTAATGTTGTTCACCACGCTTTTCCCACCCCCAGGTTTACCCGCAATAATTACCCCCCTTTCTCCCCTAAGTTCCATCCACTTTCGAAGCGCATTTTCCATGGTGGTCCTATGTGGTTCTGGCCCACTAACCATACCTACCAGTGGGGTAGTGGAGTTAGATTGAGAAGGTTTCAAACGGCTTAATATCCCAATAAATTTGGTATTGTGATGTATGGTTTTTGAGGAAAGCATACCTGATATAGAACTATCACCCCTGGGATTGTCTGGTACCCAAACCTCATCAAATCGACCAACTAATTTTTGAATTACTATTTGAGCTAATGGACTAAAAAACGATGAAACAGGGAATCTCAATAAATGCGTCATTAAAACGGATGGTATATCTGGGTGATGAACGCCATAACAATTGTCGCTAAAGATTTTACTTATGGATCTTTTTTCAACGTGCTCTTGAGTCCACTTTCTTTCATCGAAAATCGATTTAATTAGCTTTGGTGTTTGAGCTGCTATAGTCAGCATTGTAAAATATCTGCTATAAGTGATGACCGCTCCGGGTTTCTCGAAGAATTTCACTTTAGGATTTCCTTTCAACCTGCTTTTAAGCCAAACCATAGCGTCCCCTGTACTAGCGATATCGACTTCCCACCCGAGGTCAATAGCACCTTCAATCAAAGGGAGCGAACGACTGGCGTGCCCCATCCCCCAATTTAGTACAGCAATTAATATTCGAGACATAGGAACAATATCATAATTTTGCAGAGCAAATCACATCTGCAAATTAACAAAATGGGAAAGGATAAACTTAGTAAATGGGCGGAAAATGAAACATTTAATCATGTATACGAGCCTTGTTTGCAAGAAGCTGTTAAAGGAGTAGATGCTGGGATGAAGGGTAAATGGGCGAAAGATGTGTTTAATAATGATAATCCCATTACTCTTGAGATGGGTTGTGGAAAGGGAGAGTATACTGTGGGGCTAGCAAGGAAATACCCGGATAGGAATTTTGTGGGAGTCGATATTAAGGGACATAGATTCTGGCGAGGAGCAAAAACTGCGAAGGAGGAATCATTGCCTAATGTCGCTTTTCTTAGAACTAGACTAGAATTTATAGATAAGTATTTTGCTACAGATGAGGTGAGCGAGGTTTGGTTAACATTTTCAGATCCTCAACCCAAGGATGAAAAAGGAACAAAGAGGATTACTTCACCTGTATATATTGAACTTTATAAGAAAATCATCAAGCCTGGTAGTTTAATTAATGTAAAAACGGATTCGGTTTTGCTCTACGATTTGTCTAAAGAAGGTTATATCGAGGCGGGTTATAAGTTTGTGTATGACAGTAAAGATGTATATGGAGATTTGGTTTATAGAGTGCCTCAAGATCTAAGGGATGCGTTAGAGATTGTTACTTATTATGAGACGAGGTGGCTGTCTGAAGGTAAAAAAATCCACTTTATTCAACTTGAGATTTAGAGATCCGATGAGTTTCAATGAAGATGTATTTGAGGTAGTTAGGTTAATCCCAAAAGGGAGGGTGACTTCATATGGCGCAATCGCTAAATACTTATGTGATGCGGGGGCGAGCAGAAGGATTGGTTGGGCTTTGAATAAGAGTTTTACGGTAACACCAGATGTTCCTGCGCATAGAGTAGTAAATAGATTAGGGATGCTTTCTGGAGCTCTTCACTTTCCTCCAGAGAGATCTATGGCAGATGAACTTCGCGAAGAAGGTATTAAGGTAATAGAAGGTCAAGTAGTTGAGTTTGACAAGTGTTTTTGGAACCCTATGACCGAACTTTGAAGTTCTTAAATTGAGCCTTTAGAATGTCATCGGAAATAACAAGAGATAAGGTCGTTGCCGCTTTAAGTGGGGTTATGGAGCCTGAGTTTGGAAAGGATATTGTGTCGTTGGACCTAATAGTGGGAATTGATATCTCTGAGGGTCTTATAAAAGTAGAGGTAAAATCCAGCAATCCAGCTCTTCACGCTCGAAAGAGAATGCAAGACGCAGTTGAGTTTGCACTTGAAAGAGCCTTTGGTTCAGACGTTAAAACCGAGGTTAATGTAGGTGCTCTTCCTACAGAAGAACGCACTATTGAGACAAGAAAAATTCTTCCTGGGGTAAAGAATATTATCGCAGTAGCTTCTGGAAAAGGTGGGGTAGGTAAAAGTACCGTAAGCTCTAATTTGGCAGTTTCTTTAGCCCAATTAGGCTACAAGGTGGGGCTTTGCGATGCAGATATATATGGTCCAAGTATCCCGACTATGTTTGGAGTACAAGATCACAAACCCCAGCCGATTGATGTAGACGGAAAATCTATGATGGGGCCAGTGGAGATGCATGGTGTGAAGATGTTGTCTATAGGGTTTTTCGCAGATCCTGACCAAGCTATAGTTTGGCGTGGACCGATGGCTACAAAAGCTTTGAAGCAATTATTTACTGATGTAGTTTGGGGAGAGTTAGACTACATGATTGTAGATTTACCACCTGGTACGGGAGACATTCACTTAACTTTAGTTAGTGATTTAGATCTTACCGGAGCCATAATAGTTTCTACTCCTCAAGATGTGGCTCTAGCCGATGCTCGTAAAGGTGTGGGGATGTTTAAAATTGAATCTATTAACGTGCCTGTTCTAGGGATGATCGAAAATATGTCTTACTTCATTCCACCCGATGCTCCCGAATTTAAATATCATATTTTCGGTAGAGATGGTGTTAAGAGATTAGCTGATACATTGGATGTTCCTTTTCTTGGAGAACTTCCTTTAATCCAAACCATACGAGAAGCTGGAGATGTGGGACGTCCAGCAGTATTGCAAGGTGATTCTGCAGCTGTAGCAGCATTTCGTGTTGTTGTAGCTAACTTGCTAGAAGTCCTAGAAAATAAGTAATATTATGTCAGACCAAACTATGTCAGAAAACCACAATGAACTAGCTGAGAGAATTGAAGGTGCGCTTGCACAGATTCGTCCATATCTTGAGGCTGATCAAGGCGATATTACGCTGAAAGAAATTACGGATGACTTAATTGTTAGAGTAGAACTTCACGGATCATGTGTGGGGTGTTCTTTTATCGATATGACAATGAAAGGTGGGGTAGAATCGGTTATTAAAGGTGTTGCCCCAGAAGTGAAAGCTATTGAAGCAATCAATCTATGATTCAAACAGATATTATTATTATTGGAGCGGGGCCTGTAGGTCTCTTCACAGTTTTTGAAGCAGGCCTTCTTAAGTTAAGCTGTCATTTAATTGACTCTTTACCCCAGCCCGGAGGTCAGTGCTCAGAGATATATCCGAAAAAGCCCATTTACGATATTCCTGCTCACCCATTCATTTTAGCTGGAGATTTGACCGAGCAGTTAATGGAACAAATAAAGCCATTTAGTCCGGGATTTACTTTGGGAGAAAGGGCTGAATTCATCGAGAAAGATGATGAAGATCAGTTTACTATCACCACTAACCGAGGAACTAAGCATAGAGCTCCCATCATTGTGATAGCTGCAGGTCTAGGTTGTTTCGAACCACGTAAACCGCCGGTTGAGGGTTTGTTAGATTTTGAGGACAAGGGAGTAGAATATATCATTAAGGACCCTGAGTATTATAGAGGAAAGAAAGTAGTTATCTCTGGAGGTGGAGACTCAGCTCTTGACTGGACTGTGTTCTTAGCCGATGTTGCTTCTGAAGTGACTTTAGTGCATAGACGGCCAAGCTTCCGCGGACACCCCGACAGTGTTCAAAAAGTTATGGACCTAACCGAAGCGGGAAAGATTACTTTATTGACCAACGCTGAAGTTGTAGGAGTAAGTGGAGATGATTTGCTATGCTCGGTTGAAGTAAAGCACAAGACTGATGGATTGTCAAATATTGAGGTAGATCACTGGGTACCTTTGTTCGGACTCAGCCCTAAACTAGGGCCTTTGGGAGAGTGGAACCTGAATATTTCTAAGAATGCGATTGAAGTGGATACCTTTGACTATTCTACAAATATTCCAGGTGTATATGCCGTAGGAGACATCAATACTTACCCAGGTAAACTCAAGTTAATTCTGTGTGGTTTTCATGAAGCTACTTTGATGGTTCAAAGTGCTTATAAGAGAATTTTTCCTAATAAAAATCTTGTTCTTAAATATACCACTGTTAGCGGCAAGCCAGGAATGAATTCTTGAGTTTTGAAAAAGAGTTAAAAAAGTCATAAAAGGCCAAAAAAGACGATAAAAGTGCAAAAAAGCGCAAAAAAAGTGATAAAAAGGACTAAAAAGTGTTTAAAAGTTAATAAAAGCGTTTAAAAATTTTCATAAATTGATTAACACTGAGAACATGATTAAAGTTGTTGTAATAGATAGAGACAACAAGCGCCATGAGTTAGATGCTCCTACCGACATGAACATGAATATGATGGAGCTTTGCAGGAGCTATGAACTTCCTGTAGAGGGCACTTGTGGAGGCATGGCGATGTGTGCGAGTTGCCATATGTATGTGCTCAGTTCTCACGAGATTGGGGAGAGGTCTGACGACGAAGAGGATATGTTAGATGAGGCGTTCTTCGTGGAAGACAACAGCCGTCTTGGATGCCAAATTAAGTTAGCAGATTCGCTTGACGGTTTAGAGATTAAGCTTGCACCTGTTGGTTAAGCTAGTTTTTCTAAGTATATTAATTTGTATTAGCTGAGTCCGATTCCTGGATTGAGAAGTATTCCTGATTCGATCATTTCAGCTAAAACAGGAGAGCTTTCAAGTTCTTTTACCGCTGCGACGTGATGAGGAGCATGCGTATCTGAGCACACCATTCTTACCCAACCATTTTCAATTGCATAAATAGCGGTTTCTTTCGCTAAATCACCATAGCTTCCACATAGAGTAGCTGCATTTATGGTTAAAATCACTCCTTTTTCGTGAAGTTTCTTCAATTCAGATCTGTCTTTGTGGAAATAAGGATACCTCGCGCAATGTGCTAAAACAGGCGTGAGTCCTGAGGTTTGCATCTTGAAAATAATTTCAGCTAAGATGTCATAATTGGGTGGGAGGTGAAATGCAAACTCAAACAATATCATTTCAAGTTTACTTCCATTCAAAGGGTCAGTGCAAGGAAATGTTAGAAGTTCATCGGGTTTAGAAAGTAAATCTAAAAGATCTAAGTCCAGAAAGTATTCAGCTCCAAGGAAAAGCTCTATAGGGGGTAGTCTTTTTGCCACTTCTACCTTGAGTTCTTCAAATCTAGGTTTCAGTATCTCAGGGGTGTTAGGATACAAATCGACCATGATATGTGGTGTAGTTACAAGCTTTTTGAAACCAAGGTTTTGTAGTCTGCGGATAAGAGCAATAGAGGTGTCCATGTCAGGAGAACCATCGTCAACTCCAGGAACAAGGTGAGAGTGAACATCACTAATTAGCAGACTTAAATCGTTGCTAACCTGAATGTTTTTATTCTTGGCCTTTTTACTGAATCTGAATAGATTTCTTATTGCGGTAAACATAATTTTCTACTTTGTTGTCCTTCTTGTTGAGTTATTTATAGTACAATATACAATAAGTAAATTTATATAAGGGTTTTTTACATTATTCATTTATTGAACCATCTCCGGTGAGTTTGCGTGAAGCAATGTTATCTAACCATTCGGTATTCTGAAGATACCACTTTACGGTTTTTTCTAACCCCTCTTCAAATTTCACACTTGGAGTCCATCCGAGTTTATTCTCTATTTTTGATGCGTCAATAGCATACCTCTTGTCATGGCCAGCTCTATCAGTCACAAATTGAATAAGTGAATTAGACGTTCCTTGAGGTCTATTTAGTTTCTTGTCAGTGAGTTTTATGAGATGTTTTACCAAATCGATATTCGTCCATTCATTAAGACCTCCAATATTGTATGTGTCACCGACTTCTCCTTTGTGTAGAATCAAATCAATAGCCTTTGCGTGATCCTCTACAAATAACCAATCTCGAATATTTAACCCTTCCCCATAAATTGGAAGTGGAATATTGTCCTTAATATTTTTAATCATCAGAGGGATGAGCTTCTCTGGAAATTGATTTGCTCCGTAGTTGTTGGAGCAGTTACTAATCACAATAGGTAATCTGTAAGTATGATAATATGCCCTCACAAGATGATCACTTGAGGCCTTTGAAGCACTGTATGGACTGCGGGGGTCGTATGAGGTATCTTCACTAAATAACCCTTCGTTACCGAGTGACCCATACACCTCGTCAGTAGAGATGTGGTAAAACATCTTGTTTTTTGTGTAGTTATTATCGTTGTCTAGCCAAGAATTTTTTGCCGCATCTAATAAAGCTGCAGTACCTAAAATGTTCGTCTCTAAAAATGCTTGTGGATTTTCAATGCTACGATCGACATGACTTTCAGCGGCCAAGTGAATGACAGCATCGAACTGATATGTTGAGAATAATTCTTTCAGTAAATTCTTATCGCAAATATTTCCCTTGACAAAGGTGTAACGACCAGAACTTTGGAAGTTAAGTTCGATATCTGTCAAGTTTTCTAAATTCCCGGCATAGGTGAGTAGATCTAGATTTACAACCTTCACAATCGGGTGATGATTAAGTATTTGCCTAATCACATGAGAGCCGATAAAGCCAGCTCCTCCAGTTACTAATATATTCGAGAACGATCTCATTTTCCGGAATAAGGTGACACTCCGTTTAACTTGTCTAATTTAAATTTCCTTCCGGATTCAGAACAAACAGCGATGTTTTCTTCGTCGAACTCAAGTCGAATTCCGCTTGGTGACATCCATCCGATTTGTTTTGCAGGATTTCCCACTACCAGGGCGTATGGTTTAACAGATGATGTTACTACGGCTCCAGCGCCGACGAAGGCGAAATCACCGAGTGTGTTTCCACATATGATGGTGGCATTAGCTCCTATCGTCACTCCGTCGCAGATTTGTGTCGTCGCGTAGGAGTCACTCCTCACTACGGCGCTTCTGGGATTGATGACGTTCGTAAATACGCAGCTCGGCCCGAGGAATACATCGTCTCCCAAAGTGACTCCTTGGTACAGGCTCACGTTGTTCTGTATTTTACAGTTGTCTCCAATGGTGACGCCTGAAGCTACAAAGGAATTTTGTCCCAGAGAGGTGCCTGTACCAAGCCGTGCACCTTCCATCACATGACAAAAATGCCACACCTTGACGCCTCTCCCAAGCTCCGCCCCCTCATCTACAATGGCAGAATCGTGAATGAATGCTTCAGGTAAAGAATCTATATTTTCTATTGTGTTGTGCAAATTGCTATGATAATTCTACTTTGTTAACCTTGAGATTAAACGTTCAACTATTCTTGTTTGTTGCAAGTTAGTAAGTTCTGTGTGCATAGGGAGAGAAAGTACTGTAGAGGCTAAGTAGTTCGTGTTGGGAAAATCGTCAACACTATAACCTAATTTCTTGTAGGCAGGTTGAAGATGAATTCCCTTCGGGTAATATATACCGGTAGGTATGCCGTCTTCTTTAAGAGCCTCCGATAAAGAATCTCTTTGATTGCCAGAAACCTTAATTGTATACTGATGAAAAACGTGCGTAGAGTTAGCATCCCTTTTAGGAATTTCAATTCCGTCAACATCTTTTAAAAGTTCGTCATAAATATTTGCAGCTTTCTGCCTTGCGAGGTTACCTTCTTCAAGGTAAGGAAGCTTCACCCTAAGAATGGCCGCTTGAATGGCGTCTAGTCTGGAATTTAACCCCACGATTTCGTGCTTGTATCTTATTTGACCACCGTGGTTAGCGATGGCTTTCGCTTTTGTGGCTAATTCTTCATCATGCGTAAAAAGAGCCCCACCATCTCCGAAACAGCCTAAATTTTTACTCGGGAAGAAACTTGTCGTTCCGAACTTTCCAATTAATCCGGCCCTTCCACTTAACCCGTTGCCGTTACAATAAATGCTCATAAGAGACTGTGCCGTGTCCTCCACAATTGGCACACCAGTCCTTTTAGAAATTTCCACTAATCTGCTCATATCTGCACATTGACCAAACAAGTGCACTGGGATGATCGCCTTGGTTTTCTTAGTTATCGCCTTTTCTACGGCCTCACAATCCATATTGAAAGTGTCTGGATAAACGTCCACTAAAACGGGCTTAGCTCCTAAAATAGCTACCACTTCGACAGTAGAAATAAAAGTAAATGCTGGAGTAATCACTTCGTCTCCAGCTCCAATTCCTAAAGACATCAGAGCAATTTGTAGAGCATCTGTCCCGTTAGCACATGGGATTACATACGGAGTTTTGCCACCTTCGATTTTAAGTTTCCCCCCAAGTTCCTCAGCAAACATACTCACCTCCTCACCCCCGATAAATTTTTCAGAAGCTATGACACGCATTATGGCATCATCAATTTCAGGCTTTAACCGAGCATTCATGCCCGATAAATCAACCATTTTAATGTTTTCCAACTCGTCTTGCATCGCAAGCGAAGATACACACCCTACCTTCGCTATTATGAATTCCATGAAGTCGATTTTTGCCCTCACGATTTTTTTATTTGCAGCTACGCTCACTTTAGCCCAAACCACTCGTGACGTCGCTTCCACCCCTCTTCGTACTCCACACATCTCTATTACTACTGGGGGTTTCCTTCCCCTTGCAGATCTCAACTCGAGATATGGAGCTTTCGCCACTGTCGGCGCTTCTTTTGGCATAAAAACCGAGTCTAATAAATATCTAGGTTTCCGACTCACGCTTATCACGGGCGCCGAAGCTCAGGAGCCAGATTTGCTTTCTAATCTCCTTACTCCTGATGGTGAAATCATTGATAATGAAGGAAGCGTAGCAAAAATATCGGTCTCCGGACGTGGCGCCCTCTTCGGCCTCCACGCAGGAAAAATTATCCCTCTCTCAGGTTCCAATGTCAATTCTGGAATTTTCCTCCGAGGAGGCCTCGGATCCCTCCATCATAAGATCGGTTTTGACTTCACAGAAAATCACATCTCCCAACTTGAAGACCCCTACCTCCCCGGATATGATCGACTGTCTTGGGGAGTATACACCTCTGGCTTTGTGGGGTACTGGTACATGGATACTTCCCGCAGAGTAAACGCCTACGGAGGAATTTTCGGTTTTGCTTCCCGAACGAGCCCACTACGCGCTACTAATTTCGACACAGGAATACCCGATACTGACCCCCGCTTCGATGCTGGCTTTGGACTAGAATTAGGATGGGTTCTCCATATCTACAAGAGAGCTCCGAAAGAGTATTGGTACTAACGTGCATACCTTTTATAACATATTTTCTTCAGTGGCAGTTGCTGTTTTACGCCTTGTAGCCATATTAGGTCACTCTAGTGCCAGGTCTTTCCTGGCGATGCGGTCCTCTGCGCAGAACACCTCTTTAACAACTCCCCGAGCTTGGTTTCATTGTGCTTCACTCGGTGAATATGAGCAGGCTGTCACAGTAATAGAATCCTATATCTCACGCCAACCAGAAACCCCCATCCTCCTCACTTTCTTCTCTCCTTCAGGATATTTCCCTCTTGTTAATAATCCACCCAAATGGATGCGCGAAAGCGACCTCATCACAGCTCTTCCCCTTGACACCCCTCGTAGAGTTCGCGACTTCCTAAACACGACGGGTAATCATGTGAAATTCTTTGCGACGTGTAAATATGAGGTTTGGCCTGAACTCATGAAGCAACTAGACGCTGCAATAATCCCCTCATTTGTATTCGCAACCTACTTCACTGCTGACGCTTATCCCCTCCGCACCAACCCGATAAGTAAATTTCTCTTTTCTGCATGGCGCCGGTTCGATAGGATCTTTACACAAGACGAATCTTCATCACGACTGTTGAAATTGCGTGGAATAGATTCCGTTATCGCCGGAGACCCGAGAGCAGATCGTGTATTACAAATAGCTATGGAATCTACTCCTCCAAGCGATCTGAAAAACTGGAAAGGAGATTCAAAAGTAGTCCTCGCCGGCAGTTCATGGCCTGAGGAGGAGGGAGCTCTCGCGTCTTTATCTTGGGATGATCAGATTAAACTTCTCATCGCTCCCCATGAAGTCAACGAATCTAACATTCAAAGAATCCTTGCCCTCTTTCCCAATTCCTCAAGGTATTCTTCAGGTGATTTACATGCTTCAGTTGTAGTCATCGATTCTATTGGCTTACTTTCTTCACTCTACTCTCTCGCTGACCTAGCGGTAATAGGTGGAGGGTTCGGCTCGGGCTTACACAATGTCCTCGAACCTTCAGCTTTCGGAATCCCGTCACTTTCGGGGCCAAAAATTAATCGTTTTCGTGAAGCTATTTCTCTTCAAGCTATTTCAGCTTTGTATATTTCAAGCACACCCTCTGATCTTTCACAACAATTGAAAAGACTGCTTTCAAGTGAAAACTCACAAGAACTTAAGAGCTCGGGACTAGCCGCCAAGTCTTGGGTTTTATCTCAAAAAGGAGCAGCAGAAAAAATCACTTCCTATTTGCCCTAATCTCTTAAATAACTACGTAACTTCGCATCCGCTAATGCCCGGATGGTGGAATTGGTAGACACGTCAGACTTAAAATCTGATGGCCGTAAGGCCGTGCGGGTTCAATTCCCGCTCCGGGTACATAACGGGAGATAATCGAAAGGTTGTCTCTCGTTTTTGTTTTTAACGGCTTCTAAAGTGTTGATGCTTCGA
>Ga0206679_10000816_pt1 | contig 26117 bp, 41 predicted proteins | sample M110012015metaG_FD_155464 | JGI IMG/M metagenome (GOLD analysis project Ga0206679, IMG submission 155464) | Ammonia-oxidizing marine archaeal communities from Monterey Bay, California, United States - M1 100m 12015 | ecosystem: Environmental > Aquatic > Marine > Intertidal zone | place: USA... | reverse complement strand
CGTAGTTGATTAAAAATATTGATAGGGGTTAGATTTCTAGTCATAGCTTTTTCTCCTTTTGTTAAGCAAGTTAAATGTAAAAGTCCCTCTATCGGCAACTCTTACAACATAAGTATTTATCATACTTGTATATAATATAAGCTGTTTTAGACGAAAATGCAAGTATAAATGTAACCAAACCTAATGATATTGGTTGAATACAGTATTAACTGGTGTATTACAACGTACGAAAGTAGTACATTTAGGCATATCTTTTATACGTCTAGCACCTATATATGTACAAGCACTACGCACACCACCTAGTATTTCAACAAGGCTATCTTCTACAGGTCCTCTGTGAGGTATACTAACTGTTTTACCTTCTGCACCTCTATAACCATCTTTACGAGAACCATGAACTTCCATAGCACGATCTGAAGCCATACCATAAAATTCTACTTTGCCACCTACTACTTGTCCTTCAGATTCGTCATGACCTGCTAACATTCCGCCTAGCATAACAAAGTGAGCACCAGCACCAAAGGCTTTAGCAACATCTCCTGGATATACACATCCACCGTCTGCAATAACGTGTCCACCAATACCATTAGCCGCATCAGCACATTCCATTACGCCGGATAGTTGTGGAACTCCTACGCCAGTCATTAATCTTGTTGTGCATACTGATCCAGGACCAATACCACACTTAACAATGTCTGCTCCACGTAAAATAAGTTCTTCAGTCATTTCTGCTGTTATTACATTACCAGCAATTAGAGTTTTATCAGGCCATTTGTTTCTAATGCTTTCTACAAATTCACCAAAGTTTTCGTGATAGCCATTTGCAACGTCAACGCAAATAAATGGAATGTCTGGATACTTCTCTAATACTGTGGTCATTGTAGTATAATCTACTGAATCTTTATCCCAGATTGCTCCAGTTCCAGCACATACACTTACATTACCTAGTTCTAATCCTGAGTTTACAGCTTCTTGCCAATCGTCAACTGTATAATGCTTTTTAATAATTGTAAGCATCTTATGTTTTTGAAATACTTTAGCCATAGCAAACGTACCAACGCCATCCATATTAGATGCCATAACTGGTACACCAGTCCATGTACGTCCACTATTGTGAAACTTAAATGTTCTTGTTAAATCAACATCTCTTCGACTTGTTAATTTACTACGTTTTGGTTTAAACAAAACATCTGTATAGTCTAGTTTTATGTCTTCTTCAATTCTCATTTATCAACTCCATAATTAAATGATAATGCAATTCGTTCTTTGTTACCCTTATTTACTGTTACACCGTGTTTAATCCAACTAGGAAATATAAGTAACATTCCTGTAACAGGTTTATATGTTGCTTCACTACTTGTTATATTGTTATATTTTTCCATATTTTCTGGAATATAATATTCAGCATCGTCGTCTCTAAAAAATTTTATATTCGATGTATTCTCATCTGGTATATCAATATAAAAAACTCCTGACAGCATAGCGTCTGGATGATTATGGATTTGATGCGATGAACCATACCCATTTATATTAATCCAAAAGTTTTGAAACTTTAATTCTGGAAAATCTATTTCTTTACGTACAAAATCAACTTCTTTATCAAGTTCAGCCTTAAGAGCAAGTATGCCATCTTTAAGATGTTCTTCTACTGTTTCAATACTTTCAATGCTTCGACCGTGCCAGCCACCTTCGTTACTGTTACTAGAATACTCTGGATTCGGTTCTAATGATTTCCAATGTAATGCTGTTTCTTTTAAAAACGCTCGGTCAATGCTTTCATTTAGGCCTGCATATACTATACTTGGAAACCATAATGTGGCCTGTAATGTCATATTTAATATCCGTGTTCCTCAAATCGTTTCTTTAATAACTTTTGTTGTCTAGCCTTACTAGCCGCTTTAGCTTTCTTACGTTTATCGCTAGGCTTCTCGTAATGCTGTCTTTCTTTGTACTCAACAAGAATACCGTCGTCAGTAACTTTCTTTTTTAGCTTTCTAAGGGCTTGTTCAACATTGTTGTTTTTAACAAAAACTTCTAAGCCTCTAGTCTGTCTATCATTGTTTCTTTTGTGCAAAATACTTCTCCACCTCGGCAAATTGCTCGACTTCAAATATTCTATTACTGTTAATTATATTATAAGGCCATACCATGTCTCTTGTCAAGTAGTATGTTTTATCAAAACTTAAAATATAACCTATCATCCATTGGATGTGATCACTATTGTCAATATCTAAAATTACATAATCAACATGATGAATAACATCAATTAACCAAGCAATCTCAGAAGTTCCTTGTTCTTCAAAAAGATATAAATTAACAGTCTTTTTTATTTTTTTGAAAACATTATTAAACTGTTCTTTAACTACATCGTTAGGATTAATCAGAAAGAAACTTAATTCTTTTGTATATAATTTATCGGGTGGTGTGATTAGGTTAATAACTGGCTTTGCCATAGTGTAATTACTTATTAGGTTTTATTTTATTCCAAACAGAATCCGAGCTCTGTTCAGCATTTTGAATATATTCAGGTTCAATTACTTCTGTGTAGTAGTCTCGTCGTCCGGTGCTTCTTTTGTTTCTTTTAACGTTTGTTTGTTGCTTACCTTTGTGTAGTAATTGGTACTCTCGAAGTTTTTTTTTTGATCTTCTGCTTCTGCCGCCTCTGTAGCTGAATCAATAATAGTATTCCATTTATCTACGTCATCAACTTCTGCCATTGCCTCGTCAAGCTCATTAATTGGCTCTAACTCGTCTTGCATTTTTTCAGACTCAGTAGGTTCTTCTTTTTTAACTTTCATATCTCTATAATTCTTTTCCCATGGAAATTCAGTAATTTTTCCAACTGCATAAGCTACCTTTTGAGTCTTAATTAATTCATTTGGATTATCGTCTTTCCATTGGGATTTAGCTTTTTTCCATTCTTCGTCACCTTCATCTAACTCTTTAATTTCTTCGTCAGTTAACTTAGGTGTAAATGTTGGAGCATCAAAATCAAACTCTGTTTGTCTTGGGTCAGGTTCAAATACTTCTTTAGCTTCTTGTAAATCAAGTTCCATTTGAACTGGTGCATCTTTATATACAGTTTCAACTTCTGGTTTACGTTCTGCTTCTTCTTTAGTAATTCCTGCATTACGATATTCTTCTTCTTCAGTCATCGGAGTCATATCATATTTTATTTCATCTTCGTCAAAGCCATCTTCAGGTTGAACTGGTGCTGGTGGCTCTGGATCGTCGTCAGGATCGTCTTTTGGGTCATTCCCTCTAGGTGTGTCACTAGGTGGAATAAAACCTCCAACAACTCCGCCCCAACTTGGTTCACGTCTGTACATAAATGAATATTGACTTGCAATTAATAGTAAGACTGCTAGTGGATCAAATACAAATATAATAACAATAATAACCCAACGAACAGCTCTTTCTAGTAAGTTTGCATCTGCTTCTTGTCCGTAAACAAATTCAGCAATATATTTTATTGGTCCAACATCTGCTTCTAGTTGTCTAAATGTTTTTTCAAATACTGCTTTTTCTTCACGTATAGTATCAACTATTACAGTTTCTTTGTCAATAAAGCCTTCTAGTTCTGCTAGACGTTTGTCAATATCTTCTGTTTTAACATTTGCTTGACCACGTAGATTTGATATACGACTTTCAATATCAGCAACTGATGAACCATAAGTAGTATCAATTTTTGCTAATTTATCAACTAAAGCTAATCTAATTACATTAATTTTTTCATCGATAGAATCTAGTTTAGTATTAAGTCTTTTATTAATACTTTTAATTTCTCTTTGTGCCGCACTTGCTACAGATAATTCATTTGCGGTTGCTGTTTCAACTGCTTTCTCAAATTTTGCAGTACCACCAAAAGATTCTTCAAATTTCTTTTGTGCTGAGGCAATATCAGCTTCTTTACGTTCTCTTGCTTGATCTAAACGATCGTTTTGTAATTTAATTTCTCTATCTGCTTGTTCTTGTGCATCTGTTTTATCGTTAGTTAATAGTTTAATATCACTATTAGCTTGGTCATTAGCAAGTTTCTTTTCTTTATTAATATGTGCATATACTTTAGTTAAAGCTTCTTGTTCTTTTTCAATTAATGTATCTACACGAACATTGTCGCCTTTTAATAAGCGATCTATCTCTGCGGTCCAACGATCAACTTTAGCAGTTGAACGTATCATTTTTTCTTCTAGGGAATCAATTTGAGCGACTTGCTCAATACTCATGCTTGTTTGTTCAATATGGGCTTTAGAAAGATATCCAAAGATACCCATAGATGTAATAAACATTAAAACAACTACAGCGACAGCTAGATATGTTTTAAGCCACCAGACCGCACGGTTCCAATTTCTGTGAAGCCATACTGCCGTAACTAATTTACCGACCTCTAAAGATACTCCCATAATAATAATAGGAATAACAGCGGCCGCAAAAATTGCCGCCAAACCGGCGACACTATAGTAGATTGCTACTGCACTAATGGTTAATGCAGACAAGAATGTTAAGATTGCTAAAAACATTTTTTCTCCCTATACTACTAGGGAGTTAATTCTCCCTGACACTATATTTATCTGGAGTATGCTCACTGAAAAAATACTTATATTATCAATCTCTAATAAACCGCCAGTTTTCATGTCCCATTTCCTTACAAGCAGTTTCTTTAAAATCACGCATTTTACCCTTATAATTCAATCTGGAAATTACTACTCTGCAATAGCCACTTCCAGCAGGGTATGATGATAGTACTAATACTCTGCCATTAGTGCCAGTACTGTTATTATACCAGCTAGTGCTTTCACCATTATCAATATTGTTTAAAGCAAAATACATAGCTTCTTCTTGAGACTTCCGATCTTCTAAGGGTAGTCTATACCATTGCCATTGTGTAAAATTAGCAATAATACCTACATAACTATTTGCAGGTTGGTATGTAGATTGCACACTTGAAATTGTGCTGTTACTTGTTGAATATGATTTTACTTCACCAGTTGAACTACAACCTGTAATAAAACTAATAAGGAGACTTAACAATATACCATTTCGTAGTTTCATAGCTATCTCCTCTCATTTGACAGGCAAAGCCTCTTTTCTTTACCGGTCTGTTATTCAAAATTATTGTATACCAATATTCGCGACATTGTTCCCCAAGCCCCATTTTTGGTGGCAATAGGTTTTTAACATAATCATCGTTACATTCAGTTATCTTAACTTCTTCTAAGACACCGTTTTCTGTAACCATAATTTTTTGGGTTGTGCAATATTGGTGACCAGCTTCTTGTAATGTAAGTTTTTTAGTAGAGCCACAAGCACTTACTAGTAGCAATACTGAGATTACTAGAATGGTCCTGACAATTGGATACATTATATCCTCCGATTAATTAATTTAACTGCTTTGCAGATTCGTTAATACTGTCGGTGTCAATTTTGGCACTTCGAGCTTTTGCCTCTGATACCAATGCATCAATTATACTTTTCTCAACCTTGACCATTACAAAATAATGGTATACACCATTTCTTTTATATAAGTAGCCTTCAGTTTGAGAATAGTGTCTAACTGCCGTGTCAGTAATCTTATTAACAATAAGCATTTGACTTTGAGTTGAGCTTGTAAGTGCTTCTTCACTTCCAGCATCATTATACTCAATAGTAGTTCGCTTATTAACTTCGCCGTTAATACGATCAGCAATTTTGGTTTTTGCTATTTGGGTAGCTTTATCATAAGCCGCTTCTTTGAAGCCACTTACTGATCCACCACAAGCATAGTAATAGTCTTTACTCCACCAAAACCAACCTTCCGATCCGGTGTCTTTACACTTCATGTACCATTTTGGTACAACGTCGTCATCACGTTCTACAACGTGAGTAACTGTACTACACGCGGTCATCATTAGTACGATAGTACTTACAATTCCTAGTGTTTTTAGTTTGCCTTTCATTTTAGCCTCCATGAGCTTGTGTTTAAGGTATAGTTCATTATGCACATAGTATAACAAACAAAAGAGATGAAGTCAAGTTTATTTTGCTTTTATTTTGGATTGATATTACCAAAAATTAATTTTGGCGATAGAAGAGATGCATTCCAATTCGTCCCTTTTTCTCAAATCGTTTATTCCATTCGGGATGAACATAGTGTGCATGATAATGAGTGGAATTATCGCTAATACCACGCATATAGCCTTTGGTGAATATTTTATATGCTAGTTCTTGTATTTTTCTCCAATCTTCGCCGTCTTTATTGAGTATGACATCAGGTTTACCATCACACCACCAGCTGAATTGGCACATATTTCGGATTGGAGTATAAACTCGTTCTTCGTCAGGAATCTTTTTGCCTTTGGTTCTCCAACTTTCTTTAAGTAGGCCTTGTTTAACTACTTCGCAAATGGTATTTGGAAACCTTGGATCTGCAACTCGATTTAAAACTACATCGGCTACAGCGGCACGGCCGGCATGATTATCTGGGTGTGTTTCCCAATAAATATTTTCGGCTAAACAATATAACTCAGGTTCTTGTTCTCTAGTGTATAATTCTGCGCCAAATACACTTGTTCCAATAAACGTAAAGAGAAATAGAAACCCTAACACCATTTTTGGCATACGCATTCCTTAACTACATTATTTAATGTAGAGTTATGTGATAGTTATGTGCTCTGATATCGATTTTGAGGGGTTATTAAGAGTATTGTAAGCGGTTGTAGAGCACTTACCAGAACAAAGATACTTAATTTCTTTAAAAATTGGATAATATTTTGGATCTAACCAATAGACAGTTTTACTTGTGTCTACTTCTTTATTACAAATTACACAATTAGTTTTCAAAATCATTATATAATGAATATTTGGCCGTTAGTTCGTCCCCACTTGTAATCGTTTTTGTTGTTACAAGATAGACAACTGCTATTTGATGCCAAAATCCTTTTAATGTTTTACAGTTTGGTTCGTCCGAATGATTATAAAAGGCTCCAAGAGCTGTTCGAATGTAACCATGCGGAAAATTTTTATTAGCTATATGCACAATTCCCAATACAGTATCGGGTTCAAAAGGTTGTGTTGCAAACAATCCTAATCCTTGGACATTTGATGCTTTAATGGTTAATCCGTCTGGTAATGGTCTGTACATATTACTACTTACTTAAAGTTTTACTTTGCCTTCTTTAATTAGACGCTCACGATTAACCAAATGTTGTTCTTTGATTTCTTCTTTACTTTGTCCTTTGTAAGCTACACCAATTCCGTTATCAATTATCCAATCAGCTAAAAACATTTCTCTATCTTCTTGCTTATTGAATATTCTAAACTTGCCCAATATTCTTCCGTACTTGCCTGACTTATCTTTTTCAGTAACAAGTTTTTGGATGCTACCTGCTGGTAACCAATCTTTGACGCATTGTTTGGCAAACTTACCAAACACTTTTTCAACTTTATCACGTGTTCTAGATTCTGGAGTATCCAATCCATAAATTCTTATACGCTCTTTATGTTGCCACATACCAAATCCTAAATCGATATCAACGTCAACTGTGTCACCGTCTACTACTCTTAAAATTTTACAATTATACTCATACATTGTTTAGTGTCCTTGTCCTCTATATTTTTTATAGCTCGCTTTTTTACTTTTGTTCATCGATGCAAACTTAACCATCTTATGCGATCCACTTACAGAAGTTTTCTTTTGGACACCAACACGTTTTACTAGCCCTGGGGTAAACTTTGCCATAATACAATCCTTGTAAATTAACTACTCTGTTATTTATTTTAAATCTTTAGTATAGTAAACCTTTTTAATGTTGTATTGTTTAATTGCTTTCATACAACCATCACAAGGTTTTGCCAGACCTCTAATCCACGCTGATCCAAATCCATTTTCTCTTTTTACTCTTAGTACATATAAGTCGCATTTTGAAAGTTGTTCTTTGGATAGTAATTTTAATGCTTTATTAATTGCATCTATCTCTGCATGAAGATATATGGAACTGTCATTAATACCATACTCGTTCATTATCGGGTGGGTCTTATAACTGTTAGCACCAATAGTAATAATGTTTTTTCTATATACTACTGCACAAACCATTTTAAAACGTCCAGCCAAGCCATCACTATCAATAGCTGTTCGTTCAAGGGTTTCAAATATTCGTTCAACGGAGATTTTGAAACTGTTACTTATATGCCTAACAGTAATCACACCAATAGGGTTGTCTCGTATCATTATTTTAATTCCTATTTCTTAAGTTGCTCACCGTAGAGCTGATCTACAAACTCTAACGTATTTCTCATTCGTTCTGTTACAATACGTAAGATGGGTAAGATAGCTTCAGGCTTATGCTTAACAAGTTTTGCATAATTGTCTCTAGTCACAACGCCTACTACTACATTATTAGTATGTGCTTTACACGTTGCAGTTCTTGGTAAAGTATCAACCAATCCAGTCTCGCCAAAGATTGCATTCTTTTCTAGAATAGCAAGTTCTTTTTCAGATCCATCTGGCATTTCTTTTGTTACTGCTATTGCACCTTCTAGCAGAATAAAAGCATCTTGACTAATCTCACCTTCTTTTATGATTACTTCATCTTTTGAAAAATTTAGTTGTTTCATGACAACCTCGAGTTATTTGGCGGTCCGGATGGGAATCGAACCCATGATCTCCCGCGTGACAGGCGGGCGTATTAACCGCTTTACTACCGGACCGTAAAATACATTGGTGGAGCTGACAGGAGTTGAACCTGCGACCCTCTGAATGCAAATCAGATGCTCTCCCAACTGAGCTACAGCCCCACATTATTTAAGTATTATATAATCTATCGGGCTTTCTGTCAACCATTTTTTTTACCCTATGTCGTTGGTATGCTTCTACGTTTTGTTTTGCCGTCGTCCATTCTAAATTATTAGGATGAGCATTTGTATGACAATGATCAATATGATTTACTTGCCATACATTACGTAACATTTTCTTTACACTTTTAGGTGTACGTTTCCATTCTTTGTTAGTAATACCCGGAGGTATTGGTAAGTCAGGATTAAGTGTTTCGTGTACTGCTATGTGTTGTACAATACATTTTTTAATGTTCTTCTTAGTGTACATAAAATAACTTTGTGGATAGGGTGACTTTCCACTTACAGCAAATGTCATCTTTTTCCATCGACCAAAACGTTTGCTATAGATATCACCTGTTTTAGAATCTACACCATACTCGTGCCATTTTTCCTGATTGTAAATCAAGGGTGTTTTAATATCCATTGTTGCCTCCAAATTATTTAATAATAAGAGTACATAAGTTGAGTGTAACTGGTTTTAAATAATAATGCAACTTGAAGTTATCCAAAGGAGGGTTCAATGCCTCTTACCAATGCTGAATGGCGTAGGCTCAAGAAAGATGCGCCGAAAGTTCCCGACATCACGTGTCCTGCGATCGATGATGTGATTAAACGCTTAGATAAAATGATTGAAACTAATAAAGTACTTACAGAATACCAACACGGTGTTTTATGTAGACGCTTAGAAAAACTTCGTACTGCTAACGAATTGCTTCGCGATAGTGGTGTGTATTGGTATAATATTTCTAAAGATCACTTAAAAAATAATTAACTAAATATTAGCATTGAGTGGGAAAGATGGTTTTTGGGCATATATCAACTGTTGCGTTTCTAATACTTGGTTTTGCGTTTGTTAGAATAATGACAAGCATGACTAGTTTAATAGCAATTAACAAATCAGACAGCAATGAAAAGGTCACGTTTTATTGGCCTCATACAATATTCTGCTTTATAACAGTCTTCACTATGATACTGTTTTGGTGGACTGCAACACCCCTCCAAGATGTAACGTTTTTTCCAGACAGCGATTGGAACTTGTTTACATACATACTATTCCTTGCAGTACCAATGCTTATGTTCGTTATAAGTGAAGTTGCTATACCATATGACCACGACAAGAAAAGCGTAAACCTAAAAGAATATTATTACAAATACCACCAAGTAATCCTAGGACTTGCTTGGGTACTTCAGCTATTCTTAATAGCTAACTTCTTTGTGTTTTATAACCAAGGTGATATAATAAGTGCTAAAGTAATTGGGCGAGTTATTATGCTGTTAATAATGCTACCTATGGTGTTAAGTGCTAATGAACGCATACATAAAATAGGTATGAGTATATTCTTTTTAGGCTTTGTTTATACTATTATAAAATACCATATCATATTAGCATAAAAAAGGATAGGGGCCGAAGCCCCTATCCTAACCCGTCCTGTTGCCAAGTAGGTCAAACTCCGAAAGGCTATGCCGCTAAGGCAAACACCTGTTCATTTGTCGGCAACTTCGCTCCGAAATTAACGAAGGTTACGTTACCTGATGCTTTTAAGTTAGCATTTATAGTGTTCGAACTGATTACCGCTAGGTCCGTCGTGTCTTACGGGCAACTCCACATATACTATTAACTTCCAATCGATCCCAGTTCACCCCCGGACTGTATACTTTGCGGAAAATATATACTCCGCGGATGCTCCAATTTGGTGGAGGTGGCGGGAGTCGAACCCGCGTCTTGAAGAGCGTTTGCATAGCTTCAACGTTACATTGTTATTTATAACACACTATTAAAGAAAGGTCAAGTGCTGATTAAAAAGGCACACCGTAAATGGCAAGATAAATGATACCAGCCAAGAGAGTTATGTCTGCTACTATACTCCAAAGTATATAAGCCTTAAACATCCAGGGCATCAAAGGTTTAACTTTGGCCAATTTCCCCTTGCACCATACTCGCAGGCTCTTCATTGGGAGCCTCCATCAATTCAATTTCCATCTCAAATCTCCTGGTAGTGTTCTAATATCGTCTGTATTTATTCACTTGTGGATAACTATACTATAAAAAGGAATCAATGTCAAGTGAATTGGATACGTTAGTAGAACGATTAGGTAACTTAAATGTTATTGAAGCAGGTGAGTTAGCTAAGAAATTAGAAAAAGCCTGGGGGCTTGATCTTGATGCTTTAATGAATAAACCAGCTGAAGCACAAGCACCAGTTGTAGAAGAAAAAGATACTGCAACAATTATTCTTAAAGGATTTAAGGAAGGCAGTAAAATACCTGTACTCAAAAAAATTAGAGAGTATATGGATCTTGGATTATTAGAAGCTAAGAATTTTGTTGAAGGTTGTATAGAAGAACCAAAATCTGTACTAGAAGAAGTAGACAAAGATAAAGCTAATGAGTGTAAAGATGCTTTACTTGAAGCTGGCGCACTAATAGATATAAAATAAGGAGAGTTATGTTTAATAACTTAAAAAACTATGTTAAAGATGTTGCTAAAAAGGCAACTACTTCAACTGTTAATAAAGCAAGTGAACTAGGTAGTGGAACAAAGACAGTGGCTAAAGATGCTGTTGATGGAACACTAAATGTAGCTAAAAAGGCTACTGATAAAACACTTGAAGTTGCAAGTAAATTTACTTCAATTTTCAAGTAATATAAATGAGGGCAAATGGCAGGGCACAAAACTTCACGAGGAATGAAATCCGAAAACCACAAACGCTATTATAATGGGCATGAAATTAAACCCACTATGTTTGTAAACACTAACGGTAAACAGAAACTCTGTGGTACAGCTAATGACGAACTAATAGTCGATTCAGAAGGCAATCCTATTCCGTTCAGAAATATTAATTGCGATTAATTTTAATTATCTATTGAAGCTATCGGGTTGGGTAACATTGCCAGCAATCTCACGTCCGCGATTATCTACTAGTTCAAATTCTAGTAACATCTTGTCGCGGATATTTGTAATGTGAGCTTGTTCGAATGCTGATATGTGGATAAAAACATCTTTGCCGCCGTCATCGGGTGTTATAAACCCGTACCCCTTTTTAGCGTCAAACCATTTCAATGATCCGTTGATTCTACTCATATGTATAGTGTTCCTTGTTAGTAAAATGATTTTACTACAAATATTTATCAGTATAATGAGTTTTTAAGTGATTTAAACCGACGATAAATTTACTGCTGTAAGTCCTTTAGGACCTTCTTGAGTTTCAAATGTTATTGCTTGACCTTCAACTAGGTCATTCATACCTGCATCTCTTACTGCTGATGTATGTACAAAAATATCTTTACTTCCATCTTCTGGTGTAATGAATCCGTAACCTTTTACGCCATTAAACCATTTTACTTTTCCGTTACTCATAGTCTTTCTTTGTTTCCTTTTGTTTCATTTTAAATTACTACTAAAAACATAGCACAATATTATATTGTACTATGTTCGTTAAGTAGTCTGTTTATTTAGCTTATAGAGAGTTTTTTCGCTCTTGTATCTCTGCTCGTCTTGCCTTTGCCAATTTACCTAAGTTACCTAGAGCCTTACGTGCTCTAGCCGCCGAGGCTTTTACGTTTTTAGTTTCGAACGATTCAGACTCTTTTAAGTAAGCCTCATACGCCGCAACTATTTCATCATGATTTGCCATAAAAATTTCTCCTTGTGTATTAGTATGTACCGGTAATAATATTTGTTTATATGAAAAGTGGCTTTTAAACGTCTAAAATGGCTATTTACTTTGCCATTATATCTTTTTTGGTCTATAAATGTTTGTTACTGCGGTATTATGTTGTGGGCCTGGACCATAATAATATGAACCAACTCCACCTGCAACTCCCTTTGAGTTATAAGGACTTGGAGCCGTTCCTGCCCAGTTATGAGTAACTGATCCGCCTTCTGGATTATTATTTCTCAGTTCAGCCGCGATGGCACTACTACCTTGATTCCCTCCAACAAAGGACATTCGGCACTTACCAACATCATTAGAATAAACAAAACTTACGTGTGAGAAATCCCAATAAGCTATATCTCCACACTTGGCGTCTTTAAAGTCTTTTATTTCTGTCGATTCATAGTCAGCTGTTCTATGTATATGTTTTGCAGTAGCACTTTGAAGAAACTTATATCCTGCATTTTTTAAAACCCAATTAACAAAACCCATACACCATGGTTGTTGATCAGTTTCCCAAACCTCTGAACCGTTTAGTCCTCCAAGGGCATCCCATATCTTTAAAATCTTTGCATTCTGATATTGTTTCTCAGTGTCAGCAGTTCCGTCCGGTTGTTGAAAAACGTGTTTTCCACCAACTGCGCCAAAGTATGGAAGTTTCCTTGATTTACCCATATTAAAAACTTGGCCTTTTTCCAACCACTCTCCTTTTTTAGCTTCTAATAAAATTTGATCTAGTATACCATCAAATGGATGACATATATCTTCGTGTGTTTGTGCTTCTTCTATCTCTTGTGCTGGAGCAACTGATATCTCAGGAGTTGCAACGTGATCTGGTTTCATTTCCGCGGCTGATACAGGATCTATTGGTTCAGCTGGTTCACCTTCATCACTTTCATTTGTTGCAATAAATTTGTTAAGATGAATTACCGCTCTTTCAATTTCTGGTGCTGGAATCGGTACTGGCGGAGGTATATTTGGGTCGCCTGTGAATACGTTAGGTGATCCTTGGCTAGTTGCTGGATTGTCATGTGGCGGAACAACAATATCATCTGCATTAGCATTATCGGCAGTATGATTTACTGTAAGAATATTATGAGCATAAACTTCATTTGAGTGGGCTATTAACCCTCCGTTACCATGTGAGTTAGGATCGCCATTAACTGCTACTAGCAAGTTGTTAGCGAATACATTACTATTCCCTGCTGGGGTAGTCTCTGCGCCGCAGACACGACTATCTGTAATTCTATGTACTGGTATTGTCATACTAGTATTTATTAAGTAATAATACTGGCTTTTGGTGGCGTAATTATGGAAGTTGTTTGTTTAAGATAGCCTTCAGCAAACTCGTGTTTTGTTAAGGCAACTAACGTAATAGCATCGTGTTTAATAGTAAAAGATTTAGTTACATCAGCTGTAAATAGAAACTGCTGTAATCCTATCTTTTGTCCAGTTGCTACAAGGGTTAATGGCATATTAACTTTAATAGCTTTATCATCTTCAGCTTCAAGTTTGCCGACTAGTTCTTCACCAGACTTTAATTTGATAGTAACTACATCATCAATTTTATAAGTTTTTTCAATTAACATTATGTGTCGTTTCTTCCTAATTCACAGTCTTCGTAATATTGTTGGAGTTCTTTAAAGCCTCCTATATACTTACCATGTAAAATAATTTGTGGAGCAGATTTCGGTTGCGCCATTCCATTTAGTTCAAACTCTTCAAATAGTTTACCTACTGTTATATCTTTTCCTATTACTACTTCGTTATATGGAATTTGGGTTTTATCTAATAATGCTTTTGCTTGAACGCAATAAGGACAATTAGGTTTACTGTAAATTACAGAGTTTGTCATAATTTAAAATCTTTCAATGTATCTTCTTCGATGTCGTGTTTGATACCACCGATAATATAACTTTCTACTTCTGTTTCTTGCGGAGCCACTTGCATTCCTGAACTTGACAACCAATGTTGTGTCCAAGGTAGTGGATTTGTATTCAGTGGCCGATCAGAGAATAATGTTTCGTAGCCTAAGGCTTTTAGTCTACGGTTAGCAATATATTCAACGTAAGCGTGTAATAGGCTTTCGTTTAATCCAATAATAGATCCATCTTTAAATAGATAGTTAGTCCAAGCCTTTTCTTCTTCTACACAATTTTTCCACATTTCATAAACGTCAGCTTCACATTCTTTAGCAATCTTTTTCATTTCAGGATCATCTTCACCCTTCATCCAATGTTTAAGAACATGGCTTGTAAGATTTAAATGTGTTGCTTCGTCTCTAGCAATTAATGAAATAATCTTAGCAGAACCTTCCATCATTTTTAATTCACCAAATGCAAACGTACAAGCAAAAGATACATAAAAACGTAAACCTTCTAAGATATTAACATTCATCATTGCAAGAAACATTTTCTTTTTGACATCACGCATTGTACCTTTTTTATTATGAAAATACTTGTTAGCAACTGTAGTAAAATTATCATAATGTTTAGTAACTGTTTCTGCACGTTTTAAAATTTCTTTGTCATCTAAAATTGTATCTAATACTTCTGACGGATTTGCATATACATTTTTCATAATGTGTGTATAAGAACGTGAATGGATTGTTTCAAAAAAGTCCCAAGTAACAATACAACCTTCAAGTTCAGGTAATGATACATAAGGTAAGAAAGCTAACGCTGGTCCTCGACCTTGTACGCTATCCAATAGTGTTTGGTATTTTAAATTAGCAGTAAAGATATGTTTTTGTTCAGGTCTAAAATTTGCATAGTCTGAACGATCCTTTTGTAAACTTACTTCTTCAGGTCGCCAAAAGTAACCCAGCATTGTTTGATTAAGTTTATCAAACTCTGGAAATCTAAATACATCATATCTTTGTGTGTTTTGGTCTTTTCCAAAAAACATATTTTGTTTAGTGAAATCTACCTTGTCTTTATTAAATACTGTCTTTGTCATTATAATCTGTTAATTCATTATGTTGTGTTTATATAACACAACTTTCACAATCTTCTTCTTCTATCTTTTTTGGAGTCTCTGGTTCGTATGAGTTAGGTGTGCTTTCTGATGTTACTTCTACTTCTTCTGGAGTATCTGTTACGTCAACTTTCAGGTCGTATGTATTTTGATAATAAGATGTTTTCCACCCTAGCTTATACGTCATTAGCATATCTTGGATCATTACACTCATTGGTACTTCGTTGTTATCAAAGTGCGTTGGATTGTAACTCCAGTTACCACTAATAGCTTGATCAAAGAACTTCTGCATTATGGCAACAATATTAATGTAACCTTCGTTACTTGGCATATCCCATAATAGAGTATACTGATTTTTTAATAATTGATACTGCGGAACAATTTGCTTAAGAGGCCCTTTTTTTGATTTCTTAATGGACAAGTATCCGCGAGGTGGTTCGATTCCATTTGTTGCATTCGACACAATGGAACTGCTTTCTGATGGCATTTGTGCGGACAAAGTGGAATGCCGTAGGCCGTGCTTCTTAATATCTCTGCGTAAACTATCCCAATCATATTTTAATGTAATACTGCATACTTCATCAAGATCTTTTTTGTAATGATCGATGGGCAGTAGTCCTTCTGCGTATTTAGTACGGTCAAAGTATTCACACTGACCTTTTTCGATTGCTAACTTATTAGACGCAGACAATAGATAATATTGAAATGCTTCTGTTAATTCGTGTACTTTTGTTAATGCTTTTTTATCAGAATATTTTACTTGATTCTTTGCTAGGTAATGTGCTAATCCTATATAGCCAACACCTAAAGATCTACGTGCTTTCGTGCTTATTTCAGCCGCTTTTACAGGGTAGCGTTGATAGTCTATAATTTCATCTAATGATCTAACAGCTAATTCGCATAAGTTTTCTAGTTCTTCTAGTTGATTAATCTTTCCTACATTAATTGCAGATAATATGCATAATGCTATTTCACCATTAGGATCGTCAATGTGTTGTAATGGCTTTGTAGGTAATGTAATTTCTTGACATAGGTTACTCATATAAACAGTATCTTTAAAAGAACTGTGAGTATTACAATGATCAACATTCATTATATAAATGCGTCCTGTTTCTGCACGTTCTTTAATTAGAGATGAAAAAAGATTCATTGCAGGAATTTTATGTTTTCGAAGTGAAGTCTTTCTTTCATACTTTTCATAAAGTTCTTGAAATAAATCTTGGTCACTAAAAAATGCTTCATATAAGTCTGGTACTTCGTGTGGTGAAAATAATGTAATATTTTCTCCTTTAAGTAATCGTTCATACATTAGTTTATTAATTTGAATTGAATAATCTAATTTACGAACTCTATTATCTTCAGTTCCTTTGTTATTTTTTAATACTAAAATATCTTCAATTTCGTAATGCCAAATAGGGAAGTGCGTTGTAGCACTACCTCCACGTACTCCATTTTGAGTACAGCATCTTACAGTTGATTCGAATTTTTTTAGAAAAGGAATCACTCCTGTGTGTGCAACTTCGCCGCCCCGTATTTTAGAGTTAATTGCTCTTATTCTGCCTGCGTTGATTCCTATGCCGGCTCTTTGTGCAGTATATCTACCAATCGACATATCACTAGCGAAAATGCTATCAAGGGTATCGTCACTATCAACAAGGACACACGAAGCAAATTGCCGAACAGGTGTACGGACGCCGGCCATGACTGGCGTTGGGATATTGATTTTAAAAAGTGAGGTCGCATCATAGTATCTCCTTACGTAATTTAAACGATTCTTTTCTGGATACTCAGCAAATAAAGTTGCCGCTATCATCATGTACATAAATTGTGGAGACTCAAAAATTTCTCCATTACTTCTATCTTGACAAAGATACTTGTCTACAATTTGTCTTAAGCCTGCGTAAGTAAAATTTTCATCTCGAGAATGTTTAATATACTTGTCAAGTATTTTAATTTCATCAACAGAATATTTTTCCAGTATACTTTTATCGTATACTTTACGTTCAATATTTTTATTAATCATTTCTTGTAACGTAATTGGTTTAAAATGACCAAATGCTTCTTTATAAATTGGATAGAGTAATAATCTTGCCGCGGCGAATTGATAATTTGGTATGTCTAAGGTAATTAGATCGTTTGCTGACTTAATTAAAATTTCTTGAATTTCTGCTGTACTCATTCCATCGTAGAATTGTATGTTGGCGTTCATCTCAATTTGGGAAGCACTTACATTAGCAAGGTTTTCTACTGCTTCTTCTACTACAAAATGAATTTTATTAATATTTAATGGTACTAGTCTGCCGTCTCTTTTCCGTATGTGTATACCGACGCCGTTTGACATTATGAATTTACTCCTTGTTACGCTTACGTTTAATTATTTGTAAATGATATTGTATTTATTGTAACCGTGGCATCTTGTAAATTCGTTGTGAAATAATTGTAGTGGGTAAGTCGCTATTTTGAACAACCCCGTCATAATTATAGCACAATATTTTATCGTCGACGTATAATGGGTATAATAATTCTTCATTTACATTGTCTATACTGATATGTATCTCAAATTTACAATCTTTAAACTTATCGGTTAACTGTAGCGTGTAACAACTTGCGAGTGTTAATGTAAAATCACAGTACTTATTAACGTCCAATAGCTCCCATGGTGTAGGCCAACTAGTTTGATCCCATGGGTTAGTACTTAATTTACACCGTTTCTTGGTGTTGTAATAGTTAATTACATCTTTGAAAGGATTACTACTTATTTCAAGCCTGGATCTAACTGCTTTCCAGTGCTTTAACTTAATATCATAATCTTCATATAACACTATGACTTATACTTTACCTTAAATAAAAGTGTACCTGTATCAGCACTAGTTAAGTTTTGCATCTCAATGACTATTGTGTCAACTAGTGTGTCGCCACTTTCATCAGTAACAACTGCTCTAAAGCTGATATTGGGTTCATAAAGTGAACTACCTATATACGAGTGATCATCAGTTAAGATAGCTGTACCTAATGATCTGTTAATTAAAATTTCTAATGTTCCTTGTCTAATAGCATCTACCTGTGATGAACGATAAAGGTAATCAATATATACTGTTCGATCGGTATCACCTGGTGCTTTTAGTACTCTAACATATGATGTTTGTTGAACAACATTAAATCTGTAAGAAAATTCCATGTCATAAATTGCAGGCCCTTTAACTTCAGGAATATATGGGTGAGTTATTAATGATTGATCAAATGCTAACTGCTGTGTTCTGCTAAAGAAGTCACCTGCTGAAACATTACTTAAGGCCGTACCTTCAGAAAATTCAATTACTGCATAAAGAGCCGCGGCTTCTGTACCACCATCGTTACCTACATCAACATAAACGTTATTATCACTAGTATTATAATTACCTGTGTGTATCCAAATAGCACTTCTATCAATATCTTGGAATTTGCTATTTTGAATAACGTTATGTATTGGACCATCAGCCATCCCTGGGTTGTTTATTACTGTATTTTCACCAAGCACAAATCCATATCCTAATGTTTCAAATATACATTTGTCCCATAAGTTATTTTCTATATCATAATCAGATTCAACAGCTCTTGCAAATCCTTGAATTTGTACATTCCTAAACGTATTTCTTATTGTATTAACTGCCGTACTTAAACATGACATTCTAATACCTATTTGATCAGCAAGGTGAGTTGCACCGCTTGTCCATATACCTGTAATAAGTATGTCTTCAAAAATACTTTCACGACAACTTTGTAATTTTAATCCTACATTAGTAGAATTATGTTTTAAAGTCATTCCTTTAAGATGAATACGTCTTGCTTGGTTTAATGTTGTGCTTGTAGCATCTAATGCCGGTGATCCTGGAGTACTTGCACTATTAACAGTTTCAAAGATTGGAGCATTTGCTGTTTGTGTTATAATAACTTTATCTGCACCAGCACCAATAATACTTGCGTGTGGTGGAATTTTAATACTATCTGAAAGTGTATAATCGCCAGCATCTATTGAAAGCACTACTCTACTAGCTGTACTTCCTTTTGTTGCTGTATTAATATATAATTGGTCAATAGCTTGTTGTAATTTTGTAGTACAATCAAGACCGTCACCTATAACTCCAAAGCTCTTAACATTAACTTTTTCGTCTAGTCTATCTTGTAAAGTTCTAGAAACAGGTGTTGTAGCTGTAGTACCTGTTAACATTGTTGTATCGTTTTTTAGATACGTATATTGATCAGCAAACGTAAACAAATTATCGTGTTCTGTCAATACTTTAGAATTACCTACTGCTGGAGACCCTTCAGATACTGACCCATTACCTATGTAAAGTTCACGAGTATCCACTGCCCAGCCTAGTTCACCACCAGCTAATTGTGGTACACCAGAACCAGTAAGCTTCTGTCCGCGTCTAATTTGTATTCGGCTAATCTGTACTATTGCCACGTTTCAACTCCTTGTTTTATATATTTATGCGAAACGGTCGTAGTACTGGTACACCCTATCCCACCATTTAGACTCCCAATGCTTAAATGTGTCAGGATAAATGTCAAATTGCTGATATGTAAGGTCTCTGCAACACATAAAGACGTGTCCTTCTTGTATTTTAGTACCATATAATTCGTTATGTGCCAATGCGTAGGCTACTAATTGCATTTTATAATCATCAACCCACTCTTCTTTTTTAGGCTTGTTAGACTGTTTAAAGTCCATGATGCATTGTCCACCTTTAAAGACGCCTAAGAGGTCTGTAGTGCCTGCATATATCTTAGGATGGTATAATGATACTTCACTACCCCATATTTCGCTCACAAATGATAATGCTTCTTCTCTTATTACTTTTGCCATATCATTTGCTTGTTGACTAAAAGGGTTTGAGCCTGCGTCAGGCCAAGAGCCTGTATCTATATAATCTTCTAGAAACTTGTGCATACGTGTACCAACACTTGCGGCTTCAGTTGTAATTTCGTTTGCTTTTTGTTCACCTACTCTTTTACGCCATTCGTTAAGAGCAGTTTGATCCTTTGTTTTACTTAATATAGTTGTAACACTAGCAACATTATTGCCATCAGGACAAGCGTATAAACGTTTACCGTCTACAGACTCTTTTTTAAGACTTTCATAATCAAATTTCTGTTTAATCAATTTTCGGCTCCATTGTAATATACTCAAATTTGAAGTTAACCACAAAGCACCTTCTTGGTGCTCTACAAGGGTATGTTCCGTGAAATACTTTTCCGTCCATTATAATAACTTTGCCTGGATAAGGATTAAAATGTGAACACATTTGGTTACCATCAGTCTGTGGCATTAATGTATAGGTACAACCATCTGTTGGTTGTCTTCTTTGTTCCTCTGTTATTGTATCAAAAAACATTATCATACTAATTAAATTAGACTGTTGAGTGTGATTATGTATTGCTTGATAGCCTCCATCTTTATATTCAATTGCCCATGCTTCATAAGGCTTTATGTTAATACTATAATTCAAATGTTGTTTTAGTTTTTTGTCTATCCAACCTGTTATATCTAGTTTGAAATTTGGATCAATGCTATATTGTACACGATCAGGATACTCAGACCTTTGAAAGGCGTCGGTAAACACACGTAAATATTCTTTCCAATCAGGATGTTCAGTTTCTATAATAAATTGATTAGTATCTGTATTGTAATAATTATCACAAGTATAGTTTTGATTATCCTTAAGGAATGTTTTCCATTCTGTATTATTTAACTGTGACATTATCTTCCGACTTATCAGCCCATCTATCGTCCCAACCTTCGTCAGGGGTCATGTAGGTAAAATCAAAATCAATAATTACACTTCTTCTAGGAGCCTTAGTTGGGTATACTCCATGGAATACTCTACCATCAAATATAATACATTGTCCTGGGTTAGGTGCAAAGTTATTAACAATCATTTCGTTACCACCACCTGGCATTATTGAATACAACATACCGTATTGTCCAACTATTCTATTATTGCCATCACTTCCAATTATAACATCAGAGTCTTTTGATTGTGACCATAATGGAGGTTGTGTATCTAAATGTACAACCATACTAATTAATGTTGGACCATGGCAATGTAAATGTTGATACCCTCCGTCTTCATATAATATAGCCCATGATTGATTTACTTTTATATCTTTAACTGGTATGTGTTTTTCTATGCATAACTGGTTGAACCATTCATCTATTTTATATTTTTTTACTTGTTCAGTTGTATCAAATTGCCAACCATTAAATATTGTTTTGTAAGAACTTTGATCAGGACCTTTGTCTACAAATAGTTCTTCTAATTTTTTCCAATCAGGATAGTATGTTTCTGCTATCCAAAGGTTCATTGAAGATTGTAGTTGAAAGTGTGGCACAATTAATCCTTTTTATTAAATCTAGAATTAGGATTGTCTTTTGATGTAGGTGGTTCTGTTGTAGGTTGCCTAGGAGTTATGTTAAATGGACTACTTAAATCCACGCCTCCCCATGCATCGTTAGACATATAAGGATCTACTTGTGAATTAATATCTTCTTCACCATGCACTACTTTTACTTCTGGAATGTAATGCATAAGTGTACGTTCAACACCCATCTTTAAAGTTTGCATTGACATAGCACATCCTGAACAAGCACCAGACATAAAAATAGTTGCTATACCATTAGCATGATCCCACTCCTTTAAACTTATTTCGCCTCCATGCATCGCAACACTTGGTTGTAGTTTGTCTTCTATAATAGTTGCTATTGCAACTTCAATTTCTGCCGCTGTTTTTTCATCTGTCATTTTATTTTCGGAATTACTGCTTTGTCCGTCCTTTCTGTTGTATGAATTTCGTTTTCGTGTAACATTCTACTTTTTATTACTGCTCCGAAATTGATTGTGAATACTATTCTTTCTTCGTCTGTTTTACTTGGTTGTGTTTTATGATTAATCCATCCTGGAAATAAAAGCACGTCGTTTGTATTTACTGAAATTTCTCGCCAGTAGTCATGAATGTTACTATGCTTATCTTCTCTTGAATATGCTACCCATTTATCACGCAGTAAAGATTCAAACATAATATTACCACCATCCTGCGGTTGTTTAACATAAATTGATACTACAACAGACCCAGGACCATGTTCATGTGGTTTTGTATAACCTCCCCTAGTATGTAGGTTAGCCCAACTTTTAGAAATAAAATATGAGTCGTATGCAACGGCCCATTCATTTAATGCAATTTCTATTTTAGGATGGAGCCATTGTAAAAAAGGAACCATTGAAGGCCAAAAGTGCGGATTGTCGTTATTTCCTGCTGTAGTAATACCGCCACCATCTTCTGAAACACCAGGACCTCCGTGAAGTTTTATATGTTCCTTAAACTTATCAAGGTTAAACCCAGGCTCATAATTATATTTAAATACTATAGTTGGTACTAGTTTTACTTCATTCATTGTACAAAATAATTTAGTGTAAACACTAACCTTTCTTCAATAGAATTATTAGCTTGTGCTCTATGCGATAGCCAACCAGGAAAAATAAGAACATCGTTTGTTTCAATAGCCACTTCACTATAGTAGTCATGCATATTTCCGGGTTTATCTTTTCTCATATAGGAAATCCACTCACGACGAGTAAAGTTTTCAAATTCAACATTCCCACCATTCTTAGGTTGTTTAATATAAATTGATACAACTAAATGAGTAGAGCCGTGATCATGTGTTTTAGTATAACCACCTATTAGATGACTGTTAACCCAACTTTTAGTAATAAAGTATTGAGTCCAATTAAGTTGCCATTCATTTAATGCAAGTTCAACTTTTGGTCTAAGCCAATTTAAAAAAGGTACTAAAAATTCTTGCTCGTGAAGGTTTTCGCCCATACCTGCTGTAGTTAATCCACCTTCACCTTCATAGTTGCCTTGAATTCCAATTCTTTTTAATTGATCTTTAAAAGGATTTAAATCAAAACCTTGCTCATAATTGTATTTCCACATCAAAGTGGGAAGGAATTTATACTCATTCATAACAATAGTATATAACAGTTTTTAAGTTAAGTCAAGTAATTACTGAGCTTTAGCAGTGGCACGTTTTGCCATTTGGTCTACTGTGTCAGTGCCGGAATCGGTTTGGACTTGTGCGTCTGAAGGTGCTTCAACTTTTGTTGCTAGTGTTACACCTTTATCATCAAAGTTTTTAATGTATGCTTGAAGGTCTGGATTAGCATCATAAACTACTTTGAATCCGTCGTAATCAAATTGTGGTTTATCAACGTTACTTAATATTTTATTGAGTGCTTGAAAAGAAAGATAGGCAGGCTGATTTTTATTGTCAGCACCGCCTATCATATTTCTAAAAATTGATATTAATTCTGTCTTAAGGGTTGTCCCTTCTAAGACTTTTTTTTTGAAGTACTCTCCGTACTTAAAATGTTTCCTAGCCTACGTGATCGTTCTACGCTTTCTCTTTTTTCTCTGTCTGCAACTTCTTCTCCGCCTGTAGCAGGTTCACTTGCGCCAAATTCATCATCTACTGGAGCTTCAACACCTGGTTCGCCTTCTGCATCGACAGGCTCCATTGCTGGATCCTCTACCGGAACATCACCTTCTGCTCCTGGCATTGTTTCTGGTCCACCTTCGCCTGTTATGATGGCTACGCCACCTGTAAGTGCTTCACGTGTTCCTTCGAAAGTTGTATATAATTGTTCTAATGCTGGTTTTACAGTACCAATGAATTGTTCACTCATTTCACTGCCTAGTTCGTCACGAATCGCGTCGCCTAATTCTAGCATTGATTCTGTTTGCATTTCTGCTGTGTCTTCCATCCAGCCTGTAATTCTATCAACCATGTCCTTTGCGGCCATTACTAGTTGAGCTGATTCTTCTGCGCCTTCTTTAACTGGTTCTTTTTTCTGTGCTTGGAATTCTTTTGACATTTTAGTATATTCGTTACCTTTAAGTTCTCTTATACCTTTGCCTTTTTTGTCTTTAAGCCATGATGTAAATTCTGTTTCTGGGTCTTTGTCAGCTTCAGTAACCCATTCGTCTCTCTCAGCAATTTCTTTATTGATTGTGTCAAGGAATAATTTACCTTTTTGGTAAGCGTCACTATTATGAACAGTTTCAAAACTCTCATTAGTTTCAACATCTGCTAATTGAGTTCTAAGCCTGTTTCGTGCGTCCTCAAGTTGCGATAGAGTAAAACTTTCTAATTGTAACTTTTGCCCGAAGTTTTTACCAAGACTTTCATTCAACGCATTTGCTGTTAATGGTTTTGATAGTTCATGTATTTTCATATCTTGTATTCCTATCCTAAGTGTTATAGTTATTTATCATCAATCGTCAAAGATATAGTCGTCAAGCTGGCACGTATAATACCATGTTTTGTCTTTTGCTATATCAAATAGTATTAAAGCAGAGTCTTGTCTAACAGGATCTGACGTTTTTTCAATGGTATTTTTGGCATATAAGCTATCCATATAGTACTTTCCTAGCTTTGTATCTAATTCTAGTATTGTATGTAGGTCATCTTGCTTATTTTTAGATACGCAACGAGCATAAGCAATTGCGCCTCTTTTGCTAAATGTATCAGCTATACGTTTACTATCTTTAACATTAAATATTAAATATCCATGTTTAGTACGTCTAATTACAGTATTCTTAATGCGTATGCTGTTACCTTTAGCATAGGGAATAAAGACATCCTGAAGTCCGGATTCCATAATTGCGTCTAATTCTTTTGCTAGTTTAGAAATCTTCATTAGCAACTACCAACGTCAGATTGTTATTGCGTACTTTACTTACCAGTGCTTTTCGGATAAGTCCCTCAATAACGAATTGTTCTCTTTCGGGAAAAGAATGTAAGGGTAATGGATTGTCTAGCTTTTTAAGAACTCTAGCTTCTTCATTACTCATTGCTATTGTAAATTCACCTACGAGGTCATTTATTTTCATTATACTACCTGTCCTGCTGGATTGCCGCCTGCGTCAGCGTCACTGCCAGCTACTTTATCTGCTTTAGCTTTTACTATAGCATCTAATTCATCCTTTTTATAAATGAACCCTTGTGGTTCACCTGTTTTAGGATTTGGGTTTTTTAATGTAACTTCGTCTCCGTCGACGTCTACAATATCAAATTCTTCTTCTTTTCCACCTTGCGTTGGAACTGCTAATTGTGATCCTTTTTTAAGGATTGCTGAGGCTACTTTATCTTGTCCTTTTTGTATTGCCGTGGCCGCCCCTTTTGCCACTTTGGCTCCTACTTGTTGAGCTTTATTTGTATCTTTTCCCATGGCCGCCGCCGCTCCTGCACCTTGTGCCGCCGCTCCGCCCATGGCTTGACCTACTCTGCCGACTGCATTTCCAATTGCTGGAACAATTTCTACAATCTTTGCTTCGTCTATAGGTTTTTTAAATTCGTAAGCTCTCATAATAGTATTTACTCTATTTAATTTTCTTTCTTGTCGGTTTTCTTCTTTTTGCACTTGGCCCACCTTTAGTAATCTTACGTGCTACTCTTTTATGTGGTGGCGTATAACCTTTTGGCTTATTAATAGATTTTCTACGTGATTTTGCTTTACCATATCGTTTTTGTGATAATGGTTTGTTTAATTTTGCAATACGTTTTGAAGTTGCTCCAGTTCGTTTACGTCTACTAGATTTTATTTGTAGAACAGATGATCTTGCTCGTCTGGC
>Ga0206679_10000815_pt1 | contig 26246 bp, 26 predicted proteins | sample M110012015metaG_FD_155464 | JGI IMG/M metagenome (GOLD analysis project Ga0206679, IMG submission 155464) | Ammonia-oxidizing marine archaeal communities from Monterey Bay, California, United States - M1 100m 12015 | ecosystem: Environmental > Aquatic > Marine > Intertidal zone | place: USA... | reverse complement strand
TTACTTACCCAAGGCGCAATCGATGCCATCAGCCATCACGCTGACGAAACGTTGCAAGAGATTTATCTACCCAAAATGGTTAGTGGCGAATGGTCAGGAACCATGAACCTGACCGAACCACACGCCGGATCTGATGTTGGCGCTCTAACCACGAAAGCTGTTCCCGGCGAAGATGGAACCTGGCTGATTTCAGGAACCAAAATATTCATTACCTATGGCGAACATGAGTTAACCGAAAATATCATCCACCTGGTCCTCGCTCGAACCCCTCAAGCACCACCAGGGACCAAAGGCATCAGTCTTTTTATTGTCCCTAAGTTCATTGTGAACGACGATGGCAGCCTCGGCGATCGAAATGACCTCCGAGTGATTTCAAGCGAACACAAAATCGGGATCCACGCGAGCCCTACGTGTGTCATGTCATACGGCGATCATGGTGGGGCTACAGGGTGGTTGGTAGGAGAAGAAAATACTGGGATGCGAGCTATGTTCACCATGATGAACAACGCTCGCTTGTCGGTCGGGCTTCAAGGTTTGTCGCTCACTGACCGGTCATACCAACAGGCTGGTCAATACTCCACCGACCGCAAGCAGGGAAAAGCTATTGGCGCAGAACTCGATGCTGGAGAGTCATCGCCAATAGCTGACCACGCCGATGTTCGTCGCATGCTTATGACCATGCGAGCAAATACCGAAGCCATGCGTTGCGTGATGTATGCAAACGCCGCAGCCATCGACTTTGCTAACAGCAGTTCAGACGAATTGGAGCGAGAGCATTGGGATGCGAAAACAGCGTTACTAACGCCCATTTCTAAAGGTTGGGGTACCGATCTCGGAGTTGAGATGACATCACTCGGAATTCAGATCCATGGCGGCATGGGCTATGTGGAAGAAACCGGCGCGGCGCAACATTGGCGAGACGTCCGAATCGCCCCCATCTATGAAGGCACAAATGGAATCCAAGCGGCGGACTTAGTCTTCCGGAAACTGCCCCTAGGTGGAGGAGCAGTAATCGAAAATTTCCTCTCAGAAATGTCGAGCCTGGCATCGCAATTGATAGGCAATAATCGTCTTAGTTCATTGGGTGAGGCTCTCGCCGACGGAGTTACGCAAATGCGAGAGGCGGCACTCTGGTTGGGAGGGCGTCTAGGAACCCAACCCAATGACGCTGCCGCAGGCGCTGCGCCATTCCTGCGCCTCGCCGGCATCGTCATTGGTGGGTACTACCTCGCTCGTTCGGCACAAGTTGCCCAACAACTCCTCGACGCAGGCGACGGCGACGCCGACTTCCTAAACGACAAAATCGCCACATCATTGTTCTACGGGGAACAGATCCTCCCGACAGCCGGTGGGCTGGTTCCGACGATAACTCAGGGAGCTGACTTGTTCTTTGCGATCCCCAATGAACGAATGTAATGACCGCCGATTTGCAAGCACTTCGCGACAATCTTCAAAGCATGGGACGCGTTGTGGTTGCGTTCAGCGGGGGAGTCGACTCTGCCTTTCTTGCATGGGTCGCGAACGACACTCTGGGCCCCGACGCCGTTCACTGTTTCACTGCCGTTTCACCAAGCCTCGCCGATAGTGAACTGGAAGACTGCTCAGCGCTCGCCCAAGAATGGGGCCTGAATTGGTCCGCGGTTCAAACATCAGAGATGGAGAACGCGGCGTACCGAGTAAACGACAGCGACCGGTGTTACCACTGCAAATCCGCGCTTATGGACGTGGCTGGACCACTCGCTGATCCTGACAACGCGGTCGTCGTTCTTGGCGTGAACCTTGATGATCTCGGGGATCACCGACCAGGCCAAGCTGCCGCTCAAGAACGCGAGGCGCGCTTTCCGCTGGTTGATGCCGGTTTTTCTAAAGTTGATATCCGACAGCACAGCAAAAAATTAGGGCTCCGAATCTGGAGCAAACCAGCCGCTGCCTGTCTTGCATCTCGCGTCCCTTATGGGACTGAAGTCACCGTGCCGCTGTTACGAAGACTTGACCGCGCAGAGGCAGCATTAAAAGCTTTGGGGTTTCAGCAAGTCCGGGTCCGAGATTACGGTGACGTCGCTCGACTTGAATTTGAACTCGATCAATTTCCGCTGGTGTTCGAGCGGAGAACTGACATTGTTGAGGCCGTCGTAGCCGTTGGTTACCGCTACGCGACGTTAGACCTAGAGGGCTTTCGCTCCGGCAATCTGAATCATTCAATTCGATGACCGCTTTGACCGAACTCGGCCAAGAACTAGCCCAGGAGTTGGAAATTGCGCTACCGGTATGGGTCGAAGCGCGCGTGCGGTTCATCTGTCAGGCATGGAAGCTCGACTGGAGCGAAGAAATAGCGAACGACACTCAAGAAGCCGGAAAGAAATGCGCAACGGAGGTTGGCTTTCGATTGCGCGAGCTTTTGGAATCCGGCATTGAACAACAAGATACAAATCCGATGTCGATTCTTCGAAGTGCCACCAACTATCCGACTCAAGTTTTAAAAAATTATGGTGTTGCACCGATCGAAAGAGACGACTTCTCCGAGGACGCTTTCCCCGACGATGTTTACGGCTTGACACCAACTGCCTTCTCTGACTTTGGTCAGACTGCACATGAATTAGGAATAGCGTGGGGAGCGGCCAAAGCTCACACCCATTTTTCGAGGCGCCGAGAGGCCCAGAGTCGATGAAGCAGATTGTCGCTTATGTCCCAAACCTGATGGACCGAAGCCGCTTCGGAGACACGGTTCAGTTCGTGCAGGAGCCTTCGGATCTGGCGGCAGTAGAGGCGGACTTGATCCTCGTAGACCTATCTCGTCGAGAAGTTTTGAGCCACCTTCCTTCCGGGTCACGTGTTATCGGTTTTGCCCCACATGTCGATACGGAAACCTTGCAGGCCGCGAAAGCGGGAGGGTGCGTTGAAGCCCTGCCCCGGTCGGTTTTCTTCAAGCGACTTCCAGCGCTTATTGGACGTAAAGATGACTGAAGTGACTCTCACCGAACTTCGGCAAAAGGTGATTGACTCGACAGAACTGCCTGCGTGGGAAATTCCCCAGGCGTTGTCCGATGTCACTGATGAATTTTTGACTGGACTTTACGCTCGCGAAATTCAAGCTGATAGTGGCGTCGCTCTTGTCGCGTTGGGCGGCTATGGAAGATCTGAGCTTTGCCCGTCGAGCGATATAGATTTAATGCTCGTCCACGACGAGCGAGAAGATATTGATTCACTTGCCGATCGAATCTGGTACCCACTTTGGGACGAAGGATTCAAATTAGGTCACTCAGTAAGGTCAGTGGACCAAACTTTGCGACTGGCCGCGACAGACCTTGAAACTGCCACAAGCCTCTTGAACGCCCGACTCGTTACGGGGGATTCGTTGTTAGTTGAAGATTTATTGGCTCGTAACGAAATGCAGTGGGCAGATCACACCTCAGATCGACTTGACGAACTAGCGCGCAACGTCACACGTCGACATCAACTTGCTGGCGAGGTCGCGTTCTTACTTGAGCCTGACTTGAAGGAAGGTCGCGGTGGTTTACGCGACGTGCACGCAATCGATTGGGCAGCGCGAGCAGGAGTTGAGGTCACCGTTCATGATCGTGAGTGGCTTGACGCTGCTTATCGCGTGTTACTAGAAGCGCGTGTGGAGTTACATCGCATAAGTGGCAAACGTGGAGACGTCTTATTGCTCGAAGAGCAAGACTCGGTCGCAGCTGCCTTGACCGACCCCGATGCTGACTTGTTGATGGGGCGGATCGCAGCGGCGGCGAGACGGATTGCTTACCTGAGTGATGAAACTTGGCGGCATATCGACTCAGTGCCGCACGATCTCACTGTGGGAAACCTGGATGTTGCCGGGCTTCATGTCCTCGATAATGAACTCGTTATCGTTGGCGACCCTTCGACTGATCCACTCTTAGTGCTCCACGCTGCAGTCCAAGCCTCAGAATCAGGGCTTCCTTTGGCGAGGGAATCGTTAGGGCGCCTCGCGCAGCGGCAGCCAGACTTCCCCGATCCGTGGCCCCAAGGAGCCCGAGATTTATTTGTTGAGTTACTCAGGGGGGGACATCGAGCGATTCCTGTCATTGAATCCCTTGACTATTTCGAAGTTTGGAGCCGCCTTCTCCCTGAATGGACGCCCAACCGATCGCGTCCTCAACGAAATGTGTACCACCGCTTTACCGTGGACCGACATCTATTAGAGACAGTCGCCGAAGCTGCACGTCTGACCCACCGCGTGCAACGGTCTGACCTTTTAGTCATGGCGGCTTTGTTGCATGACATAGGCAAAGGCTATCCCGGAGATCACACAGAGGTAGGCATGAGACTCGTCGGGCCGATCGCATTGCGTTGCGGGTTCTCCGAGGCTGACTCACTCGTATTAACTCGACTTGTTGAACACCACCTTTTGCTGCCCGACGTCGCGACGCGACGGGACTTGGAAGATACTCAGACGCTGAGAGCCGTTGCAGAGAAAGTGCAAACGGTCGACTTTTTAGAATTGCTTGCAGCGTTAACTGAGTCAGATTCGATAGCAACAGGTCCAACTGCCTGGGGCGACTGGAAAGCCCACTTAGTTCAGACACTCACAGAAAGAACGGCGGACTTCATATCTAGTGACGGAGAAACTCACAGAAAACGACGATCATTTGTCACTGAACACATTGAAGCCTTGATGGCTGACGGAGAAACAACCGTAGAAGGCTCTGGCGACACCGTCACAATTGTGGCTCCTGACCGGGCCGGGATTTTCAGCAGAGCAGCCGGGGCGTTAGCCCTGCGAGGCTTGGACGTACTGCAGGCCGATGCCTACTCCAGTGACGCCGGCATGGCAGTATCTCAGTTTCGCGTTGCTGAGCCTGACGCACCCGTCGACTGGAATCGAGTTACCGATGACGTTCACGAATGCCTGCAAGGTCATCTCGCTATCGACGCCCGCATAGCTGAGCGAGCCCGCGTGTACCGACGTCGAACAGCGCTAGCGGCAAAATCTGCTCTGACGCGAGTTACCTTCGACATTGAATCTGCTACCGACGCGACGATTATTGAGGTGCACACTGAAGATCACATCGGTGTCCTGTACCACTTGACGCGAACTCTTGCTGAAATGGGACTTGATATTCGCTCGGCGAAAATTCAGACTATTTCTAATGAAGTCGTCGACACATTTTATGTGACGGGCTCAAATGGTCCGACACTGGAGGAACTTCACCGCAGAGAGGTCGACGTTGCTCTCCGACACGCGCTGATGCTTGTCGAGTGACTCAAGTCGTTAACGGCGACGAGTAACCTCTCGCAAATGCCAGAACGAGCAACCGGACAGGACCTACTGAGTTGGGCGGAGACGCTGTCCGGAATTGCTCGAACCGGCTTGGGTTTCACTGAAAGCCTGTACGAGAAGGAACGTTACGAAGAGATTCTGAAAGTCGCCGCACACATCCGAGGTGCTGTCACCTCGGACCCAGATATAAATGCAGTGGTCGACGAATGGATGCAAATGGTGGGAACAGGAGTAGCTGGATACGTCACCCCCAAATCTGCCGTCGGTGCTGTCGTCAGCAACGAAAAGAATGAGATTCTGCTAGTCCAACGCTCTGACAGCGGGGTATGGCTGTACCCGACTGGCTGGGCAGATATCGGTTACTCACCTGTTGAAGTGGCCATCAAAGAGGTATACGAAGAAACGGGCATCCACTGTGAGCCTCTATCACTCATTTCGATCGTGGATGGGATGCGACAAGGCTTCACTCGGATACCGCTCTACTCAATGGTTTTCCATTGCCGAGCGATAGGCGGTGAACTCCAGTCCCATCCGCTGGAAACTAGCGACGTCGGGTGGTTCTCGCGTGATTCATTGCCTGAGCCGTTGGCAGGTCTCGAAAGATGGGTTAACAACGCCTTCGATGCGATCGAAGGACAAATGAAACCAGTTGAGTTTGATCCACCACGTTCACTGCCGTGGGAAGAGGAACCAAACTAAGGAACGGCAGATTGAGCCTTACTCGTCTTGCTGGCGCAAGAACTGCTCAAGTTCATCGATCATGGCTTCGGGATCATCTGTCATGTCAGTGACCTCGTCGGCAGTGTCGTCGAGAAGCTGTTGTGCATACTCGGCGAGATTTGGGTCACTTTCGACTAGTTCGTTGATCTGGCGATCATAACTGGCAGCCGCGATTTGCAGGTCAGTTGCCCCCAGGGGGATGTCAAGGAAGTCCACGACCCGTTGCACCAACGCCAGAGCGGCTTTAGGGGAGGGATTGTGACCGATGTAGGAAGGCACCGCCGCCCAAAACGAAAGACTGTCGAAGCCTTCGTGATGGAAGGCCTCGTTGAGCACACCAATAATTCCAGTGGGACCCTCGTACTGAGAAGGAGGCAGCCCAAGCTCCAGGTTTATGACCTCATTGCTGGAAGCACCCACTACATCGACTGGGGCTTGGTGATGAGTGTCGGTCAATAGGGCGCCCAACGTGACCACAGTTTGTGCCGATAACCGGTGTGCCACTGAAACCAGTGCTTCAGAGAAAGTGCGCCAACGAAGCCTCGGCTCGATTCCCAATACCGTTATGAGCGGGCGACCATCATCAAGTTCTCCCACCCGAACCTCATTGATTGGCCAATCAATACGACGTTCCTCGCCCTCTAATCGCACATTGGGTCGTGCCGACGCGAAGTCGTAGAAATACTCAGGGTCTATTGTGGCTACTTGTCGACAGTCATAACGACGTGTTAGATAACCCACGGCCTCGGTTGCTGCATCTCCGGCGTCGTTCCAACCAGTGAAAGCTGAGAGGAGCACAGCATCTTCCAAGACGGGATGTTCGCTCCAGTCGACGTGTTCCACGCAGAAAAGGCTATCTGCGGATCTTGCAATCCGTACCATGAAGGCATTGATCGGGAGCGAACTAATGACGATTGAGATCAGTATCTGTGAAGAAGTGACCGAAGCAGTCGTCTCGGCCTTTGCCGAACTCATACCTCAACTATCTAGGTCTTCGCCTCTCCCTACCGCCGAAGAGTTGAACCACATCGTCGCTCATGAGGCGTCGACCATCCTTCTAGCTACCGAAGCAGAGGCAATTCTGGGTTCAATGACGCTTGTTCTTTTCCCGATCCCCACGGGAATGCGAGCGTGGATAGAAGACGTGGTGGTTGATGAGAGCGTTCGGGGTCTCGGCGTAGGAGAGGCGCTGAATCGTCGTGCTCTAGAGATAGCGACGAATGCGGGAGCCAAAACGGTCGACCTTACCTCCCGCCCCTCACGCGAAGCCGCCAACAGGCTCTACCAGCGGCTTGGTTTCGTGACTCGAGAGACAAATATTTATCGCTACGAGGTCTAGAACATTGAATGACCAGCCCAATGAAAGCGTCTATGAACGAGTCGGCGGATTGCAATGGTTCGATGAGTTGTGTTCACGCTTCTATCAGCGAGTAGCGACCGATGAACTGCTTCGACCGCTCTACCCCGATGACCTGGAACCAGCTCGTTATTGGCTCGCTCTTTTCCTCGCTCAATATTGGGGCGGGCCAGGCGATTACTCAACCGCCAGAGGGCACCCAAGACTACGAATGCGCCACGCTCACTTGCGTGTAGGTGTCGCTGAACGAGACCGTTGGTATCACCACATGGCTGAGGCTGTATCCGAAAGCCAAATTGATGCTGATCTGCAAGAGGAAATGCTCGCATATTTTTCAATGGCGGCTACTCACCTCGTTAACACCGCCGATTAAATAGGATCGACCCCCGCAAGCCCAGTAAAATCTGTTCTCCTAGGAGGGAATCGAAGATGGACCAAACCGCGATCGATTTAGGTCTATTAATTCTGAGATTGGTTCTAGGAGTGACGCTCGCACTTCACGGCGTCGCCAAATACCGCGGAGGCATCGATGGCGTTGGCCGATGGTTTGAGAGTGAGGGCTTAAGACCGGGTATCTTGCACGCTCATCTAGCAGCGTCCAGCGAAGTGGTATTCGGTTGCGCAATAGCTGCAGGTTTGATGACACCTCTAGCATGCACGGGATATATGGGGGTCATGATTGTCGCGGGCTGGGTCGGTCATCGAAAGAACGGATTTTTCATCATCAAAGAGGGATGGGAATACGTGTTTGTGCTTGCTGCGGGTGCAGCGTCGCTGACATTGCTTGGACCCGGATCATGGTCGCTTGATGACGCGTTGGGTTTGACCTGGAGCGGCAGTGGGTGGTTTTTGTTAGCGGTGTCAGGTGGAATCGGTTCCGCTATTGCTCTTCTGGCTTGCTTCTATCGCCCCAAGGCAGATGAAGTGCCCTCCGCGTAGCCTCGTACACTGCGCGACGTGCCTAGCCAAATATGGGACCTGCGAATCAAGCTACTTCGATACTCCGGAGTGTCGATTGTTGCAATAGCTACGACCCAAACCTCGTTGTGGGTCGGATTGGTGATTCTGAAATGGCCCGCTATCGGCGCCAACACCTTCGCAGTGTCGATCGGCGCGATACCGGCGTATCTTTTGAATCGGTCTTGGGTCTGGCGTCGAACTGACAGTCATTCGTTGCGTGATGAAATCTTGCCGTTCTGGCTATACAGCCTCGTTGGACTCGCTATTTCGTCGGTTCTTGTTGGTATCGCCGATCGGTGGTCGAGTTCGACGCCCATTGTGATGTTGGCAAACTTAGCGGCGTACGGTCTGCTTTGGTTGAGCAAGTTTTTTTTATTAGAGAAGATCCTCTTTAGAAGGCCTGAACGTGATGATGAGAAGTGATCTGGAAATGGCAGCGCGTGCAGCGCGAGGGTTTATGCCCCACGACGAAGGCCTTTGTCTTTACCAAACGGTGCACGACATCACGGCTCTTGGGCCGATCGTGGAACTGGGTTCGTACTGCGGAAAGTCCACCATTTACATAGGCGCGGCGGCTGCTGAGACTGGTTCGGTGGTGTTCACCATTGATCACCATCGTGGGTCGGAGGAGATGCAAGAAGGCTGGGAGCATTATGACGGGGAAGTCGTAAACAGAGATACAGGAAGAATCGATTCGCTGCCCGTTTTACGTCGCAATCTGGAAGAAACCGGTCTCGAGGCTTCTGTTGTGCCCATTGTCGGAGATTCGCGAATTGTTGCGTCGCATTGGGCAACCCCGGTTTCGATGGTGTTTATTGATGGTGGCCATGGTCCCATCCCAGCCCACGCCGATTATGACGATTGGGCTTCCAAAATAGCTCCTGGGGGATTTCTGGCGATCCACGACGTTTTCCAGGACCCTGCGGATGGCGGCCGCCCTCCCTATGAAATTTTCCGTCGAGCGATAAACGAAGGTGGCTTCACAGAGCATGTGGCTGTTGGGAGTCTCCGCGTGTTGCGCAGCTCGCGTTGAGAGGCCGTTCAATGTGTTAACGAAGTAAGGGCAAACCTTCTCCGATAATCAGACGGGAGCCTGGAGATCTGCGGTCAAGCGCGTCGGCGGCTAATACCACGGCAGCGCTGGAATAAGTCGAACGTTCGTTGTCTGGAAAGGTGATTTGTTCGGGAAATACCATCCCAGTGAAATATGCACCATCATTATCCCGCAGCGGTTGCACGCTTTCGAACAGGTTCCGAGCACTGTGTTCGTCGCCAACAGCGAGATATGCCATAGCGCATTCACAGGTTTCGGCTGCGGTCACCCACGGTTGATCTGAAACGCAGCGCACTCCGTGGTCTTCGAGAATGAAATCCTCAGATCGTTCGGCTAGACGCTGAGAAGCGGATTCGTCGATGATTGCTCCGGCAAGCACTGGGTAATACCAGTCCATAGCCCAACGCCGTTTCGGCTCAAACTCGGACTCGTGATATTGAAGAAGGTCAGCTAGACGAACCGCAGCGAACTCCCATTCGGGTCGGTCTTCGTCTAACCGGTGGGCGATAGCGATCCCGCAACGCAAAGAATGATAAATCGAAGAACTTCCGGTGATTAGCGAATATGACCAAGGCGTCCCGTTGGCGTGAACAGCCCACGGGATGTGACCCGCGGCGCTTTGATGGTCAACGACGAAATCTAACGAACATTTCACAACCGGCCACATGTCTTTTAGAAAAGTGAGATTTTCCGTCGTCAAGTAGTGGTGCCAAACCCCAGTCGCTACGTACGCGCAACAATTCGTGTCGACCTTTGCGTCTTCAACGCGATCAAGAAGGTAATAGTGATGCCAACTTCCGTCTGAGCGTTGGGTCTTCGCTAACCATTCGTACGCGCGCTCTGCGCCATCAACAAAGCCAGCAGCGGACAAAGCCATGGCTGCTTCGGTGTGATTCCAAGTATCGGCGTGTCCGTCGGGGAACCAAAGAATCATTCCTTCTTCGGATTGCTGGGTAAGAATTGTTGACGCTGTCGCTGTGATTTGATCTTCGGTCAACACTCTGGTGAATTCAGGCTGCATTCACTTCCTCCACGGTGGGTTTGATCGCGTACAGCACTATCGATTTGCCAATAATTGGGTTCAGTAAACGGTCCACAGTGCGAGTTATCCAGGGATTCTGAGCGATGTCCCATACCAGCATCCGGTGGTAGGCCCTCACCAGACGGTGCTGGTCATTGGTTGGACCTACAGCGCATTTCAACCACCAGTAAGGAGAATGCAAAGCGTGAGCCCGATCCCAGCCACAAGGCAGTAGACCAACCTCGCGAATTTTTGATCGTAATTGCGACCGCCGGTAAATTCTGACGTGCCCTCCGACTGCTTTAGGGGCGTAATATTCGTCGTTTAGCTTCCAGCAAATCTTTTCAGCTACCCAGGCAGGCACGGTTACAGCGATGCTGCCCCCTGGTCGTAACACCCGCGCAAGCTCCCCGATTGCGGTTTGGTCGTCAGGTATGTGCTCGAGTACCTCTGAGCAAATAATTCGATCGAATGTTTCGTCTGCGAAAGGTAGTTCGAGGGCGTCAGCGCTGACTGGTTGACCTTGGACGTGGTCGTGCAGTTCACCAGCTTCAATCATTGCGGCGAAGGTGTTTCTGACGTCAACTAGTTCTTCAAGGCTCTGGTCAAGGGCGACAATTCGGCAGCCGCGCCGCACGGTTTCGAACGCGTGACGTCCCGCGCCACACCCCATATCGAGAACCAGGTCTCCCGGCTTTGCTCCCAACCGGTCGTAGTCAACTGTGAGCATTAGCGAGCCATCTCATCCAATAACGCGTAATAGTGCTCGACTGTTTGTTCAGCAGTAATCCGCCACGAGAAATTTTGTTCCACCCTTTTTCTGCCCGCATTGCCGACAGTGGCTCGTAAATTCTTTTCTGATAGGGCCCATCGGATTTTTGCTGCTAAGGCTTCGCTGTCACCTGGCGGTACCTGAAGCGCGGTCACGCCGTCATCACCCACTACTTCAGGCAATGCCCCCCCAGTAGTCGCGATGAGGGGCACCCCACAAGACATTGCCTCAATAGCGGGTAAAGAAAAACCTTCATAAAGGGATGGCACCACAGCGACTTCAGCTTCGTTGTATAACTCAACGATGCGCTGGTCAGACACACCGCTCACAAATTCGACACTGTTGGAAAGGTCAAGTTCTTTGATGAGACGAGTAGCCCTCGAATCGTATTTGGGTTTGCCAATGACAACGAGATGAACTCGGGGATCATCGGTCCGGAGCTTTGCCAATGCTTCAAGCAAAAATGCCAGGCCTTTCATGGCGACATCTGCGCTGGCCGTGGTCATGAGTCTTGCTGGGACTACATCAATCTGCTCCATGGGATGAAACTGCGCTGGATCGACGCCGACATGCACTATGTGCAACCGGTCTGGGTCGACTCCGTAATCGGTGACGATGTCGTCGAAACTATTTGAGGAAACTGTAAGGATGCGAGGTAGCCGCCGGGCGACCTTGGTCTGCATTCTCGTAAAGGCGTAAAAACGGTTCTTGGTGAAACGTTTCCATGGAGTTGGAGCGTGTTCTGTCTCAAGTCGACGGTCCACTGTTATGGGATGATGAATGGTTTCAAGCACGGGTAGCCCCGCCTCGTGAATTTTCCAAATACCGGACCCTAGACACTGGTTGTCGTGTACCAGATCAAACTCGTCCAGGCGACCCAGCAACTCTCGGTGGGCTCGAAGACTGAACGTAAGAGGTTCGGCAAATGTCGCTCCTGCCGTGACTAAATATTCCAGTACATCGAAACGATCTTTGAATTCGCTGAGGCGTGGAATGCGGAAGGGATCAGGCATCCGGTACAGGTCAAGGCTAGGCAACTTGGTCAGGGCGATATCTTTATCGGTGTGGGGATAGGGCGGTCCCGACATGACCTCTACGTGATGCCCGAGGGCTGTCAGTTCGCGTGCCATGTGACGCGTATAGACACCCTGACCCCCGGTGTAGGGGTGACCTCTATACGTCAAAAAGGCGATGCGAAGTGGACGCTCGCTGGACATGAGACCCTTTCCCAGCTTGCTCGGGCGAAACGTAACTATCAATGCTACCGGTCGGTAACTCATTGCCCTAAAGCTCGCGTCGTAGGCTCAGAAGCCCAGGTGCTCATGAGCTCTTGGAGTTGCTGAGAGCGAGTACGTGTGCGGGCATTAATACAGAGAGTCAGCCGAGCTTCAGTTTCGGTTGACCAGCACATTGTTGGAGCTATCGGCAATGGGTTATGCGTCTTTGTTGGCGTTACCCATGCTGATGATGCAACTACCGCGGCGAAGTTGGCTGAGAAGATCTGGAACTTGCGAGTTTTTGAAGACAAACAGGGATTGATGAACCATGCCTTAGGTGAACTCACCGGCGAAGTCTTGGTAATCAGTCAATTCACCCTTTATGGAGACACAAAAAAAGGGCGCCGCCCATCATTTGTTCAAGCGGCTCGACCAGAAACAGCCGAACCCCTGATTCGAAGCCTCTGCGAGGCGTTGGCCGACCTAGGCGCCAACGTCTCCACTGGCCAGTTCCAAAAGCACATGGAAGTTGAAATTCACAACGACGGACCGGTCACCCTGACAATCGACGTCTGAATTCAAATAACGCCGTCCCAGCCAACAAAACCATCGCAATTAGAGAAATAGGCAACTTGCCCAATTCAGTTGCCCACGTGTTTCCACTGCGCAGTTCGACGGAGGTTGTGAGCACTGTCTGCTCTCGAAGGTCACTTCTGAGCACCACATCTCCACCCGGAGAAACAATGGCCGAGTAACCCGTCGTAGAGGCCTGTAGTACCCACCGGTCGGTTTCGATTGCCCTGAGCCTTGCACTTGCAAGCGATTGCTCTGGAACTAGCGACGTGGTGTACGACGAGGCCAGGGTGGGATTCGTGAGGATGCGAGCTCCGGCTTTTATTCCACTGCGAACTCGCTCAGGGAAGTACACCTCAAAAGAAATTGCGTTTCCAATTGGCCCAAGACCTGACTCAAGTAATCCAGGCCCATCGCCCGCTAAGGCCTCTCGGGGGATCAAAGACAGGTCAGCAAAATTCTCTACAAAACCGCGAAGAGGTATGTACTCGCCGAACGGAACAAGATGGACCTTGTCGTACCGTCCGGCAATCCCGCTATCGGGATTGACGGAAACAGAGGCGTTGCGAAAATAATCCCCGTCTGTTTCGGAAAAATTCGCGACGATGACCGCATCGAGATCAGTTGCCAATTGAGTAATAATCGCTAACTCGTCGCTTGTTTCCAACGGCGCGTCAGTCGTCACGCTACTTTCGGACCAGACCATCAGATCTGTGTCGACGGATTGTCGAGCTATAGCTTCCAGGTGCCGGTCGAACACTGCCAGCTGGTTGCTCGTCGCCGCTCTTGTGCCTAACGCACCACCCGCCTGGACAACGCTGGCGTTGATGACACCGTCTATACGTCCTGTAGGGCTGATCTGGGCGACGGCGACTAACAGCACAATTGCGGCTAACGACCCCAAAGTGGTTCGCATCTGCGCTGATAAAGCTCCTTCGACGCCAACGGCAACAATGCCGATCGAACCGATAAGGAGGAGAGCTCCCCCAACACGAACGACATCGACTAGATAGGTATCGATTGGACCCAGAGCGAGGTTTGACATTGGCACGCCCCCGAAAGGGACTACCCACCGCAGGGCTTCGCCCACCACCAAGGCCGAAGGGACAGAGATTGAACGGCCAACCCCGTTGGCAGGAATGAACGCCATCGGTAACGCCATAATCAGGGCCTGAATAGGAGTTGCTATGACCCAACCAGGAACGGTTAAGTCGATCATCCACGTCAGAGCCGCTGCGTAGTACCCCATCCACAAGCTCCACGCGTCGAACAAACGGCGCTTGCGGCTCGAACTCCGCGCAGTTCTAAGAAAAATTCCTAGCCCGATGGGAGCCAGCGCCCACATTCCATACGGCGGCAGAGATAATGAAATCACTGCCCCGAGAAGGAATCGCCCGACAGGCGCGAGCCGGCTCATTTCGCTTCGAGATAGTCAAGGACAGCATCTGCACATTCGCCACCCTGTCTGATGCACGCCGGAATTCCTAAGCCTCTGTAAGCAGCTCCAGTCAAAAAAACGCCAGGCATTTCTGTCCGCAAATCACGTTCGATTGCGCTCACCAATCGATCGTGACCTGGCGCGTATTGGGGAAACGCATCGATCCATCGCGATACTCGCCACTCGATGAGGCTCCCCTTAATATCTAAAATTTGAGCTATTTCGGTGAGTAAGGCTTCAACAAGATCATCGTCGTCGAGAGCCAACGCCCTTGTATCTCCGGCTCGACCAGCAGACACCCGAAAAACCGCATGTTCATCGTCAACCCAATGTGGCCATTTGGTGCTACCCCAACTTATGGCTGTCGTGAGTAGCCCCTCGGTATGAGGCACAAGGACACCTGAACCATCAAGAGGGTGGCCTATGTCGGACCGGCGAAAGCCCATAGTGACTAATGCGACTGACGCATGCTCGATAGAAGACAAGCGACTGGCGGCTGATGAGCAACTGGATAAAAGGTTCGCTGCTTGATGAGCAGGTGCTGCGACAACGACTACGTCACTTTCGATGGTCGCGCCGTTAGTGGTGATGTTCAGATACCCATCGCTGTTAGCAACGCTGGTCACTCGCGTATTCATTCGAATGTCAGCGTCGTCTAGCGCGTTTACCAACACCTTGACTAGGTGACCCATTCCGTTCTCGAAGCTGAGGAAGAGCGGTCGCGTATTCTCGGGAGAAATCTTCGTCTGTTCTTTAAGCCCGGTGATCAAACTACGGTGCCGTCGTGAAGCAGTCTCTAGCTGAGGGGCGGCCAACGCCACGTCAAGATGGTCAGTGTCGCCCGCGTTGATACTTCCGATTAGAGGGTCAACTAGCCGGTCAGCGATCTGATCGCCCATTCTGCGTCTGATGAGCCCGCCGACAGATTCGTCGTCGCCTGGCCAGTCGTCGGGTCGGATTCGGTCTAAGCCAGCGCGAAGGACAGCAAGAGGACTAACGATTCGACTTCGTAATAACGGAAGCAGTTTCGTTGGCACCCCGAGAAGGAGACCTTCAGGAAGTTTTCGTAGTTCGCCGTCAGCTAAGACATAAGCGCCTGTCGTCGCTGGGCTAACAAGAAAATTGTCCACGCCGAGTTCTTTGCACAGTTCCAGTGCCCACGGGACTCTGCTGATGAAGGCATCGGCTGCCTCGTCGATAGGTCTCCCCAAAAAACTGGTTGTTAGAATCTTTCCGCCGAGACGAGGAGAAGCTTCGAGAAGAACGGTGTCGATATCTGGAGACTGCTGTCGGATGCGGTGAAGCGTGGTGAGGCCTGCGATGCCTCCACCGATGACTACAGCACGTTTGGTCATGTCACGAATAGGTCAGGGTTGAGGCCTTCGGTGTGAACCAACTCCACTACCTGCTCGAGTATCGCGGGGTTGGTCTCTGGGAGGACTCCATGCCCCAGATTAAAAATGTGGCCGGGCTTTCCGCCGGCTGCCTTGAGTACTCGACGAGTCTGTTCGGCCACCACGGGCCAATCCGCTAGACAGACTGCGGGGTCAAGGTTGCCTTGCACGGCAGTTTTTGGCCCAACGCGACGTCGGACCTCGTCCATTGGAACCCGCCAGTCGGCGCCAACAACATCTGCCCCTGCTTGACTCATCAGGGATAAAATTTCCCCAGTCCCCACCCCGAAATGAGCACGGGGGACCTCAAGGTCAGCTAATTCCTCAAACACTCGCCTGCTATGAGGCAGAACATGTTGCTCGTAGTCAACGGGCTGCAGTGCCCCCGCCCAGGAATCAAATAGTTGCACTGCGCTCGCTCCGGCGAGTACTTGGGATCGCATGGAAGAGATCGAAATATCTGACAAACGTGTCATTAATTCGTGCCAAAGATTCGGGTCTGAATGCATCAACGACTTGGTTCGAACGTGATTGCGTGAAGGTTGGCCTTCGATCAAATAGCTAGCAACTGTGAAAGGGGCTCCGGCAAAACCAATGAGCGGAACATCGAGTTGTTCGACCAGAAGTCTGACGGCATCCAAAACATATGGAGTATCGATATCTGGTTCAAGAGGACGTAAACGGTTTAGGTCTTCTTTACTTCGAAACGGTTGTTGTGCTGTTGGCCCTACGCCAGGAACTACATCAATCTTGAACCCCACTGCATTGACCGGGACGACTATGTCCGAAAACAAAATTGCAGCGTCGACACCGTATCGGTGAACGGGTTGCATGGTGATTTCAGCGGTGAGCGAAGCATCTTCGATAGAGCGAAGAATGCTTCCATCACCCCGGACTTGCCTGTATTCGGGTAGCGACCGGCCCGCTTGACGCTGAAACCACACCGGAACGCGGTCAACTGGCTGAAGACGGCAGGCTCGTAAATAGGAATTCTCGGTAAACGAGCGGCTCGGGTGGTCGGGCGGAAGAGACATCGCAACTCCGACGCTACCGTCGGTTTACGCCTCGAGCCCTACTGGAGTACCGGTGCCAATTTGCTTTCTTGCGCATTGGGGTTGTTGGAGTGACCCAAAACTTCTGGGAAGGCTATGCTGGTTAGTTCTTTGAACTGGTGTTTTACGTGTGACTCACCCCGAAATTGAAGCTGAACAGTCGCATATTGATCGTGCGCATCTCCTGCTCGAGCAGGCGCGCGACCGAGCGCGCAAGCTACGCGGAATGGTTGAAGTGAGTCGAGGGGGAACGACCCAAGCTCGTTATGAACGCGACGTGATCGAAGGAAGCATCCAAAACCGGCTCGGCCAACTCCAATTAGGTTCAGCCTCTCTGATTTTCGGCCGAATCGATTTAGATAGCCACGATCTCTTTCATATCGGACGACTTGCCGTAGCAGACGAGCAGCAAGAGCCAGTGGTGGTGGATTGGCGTGCCCCTGTAGCTGAACCCTTCTACCGGGCGACCGGTCGAGATCCGATGGGACTTGTCCGTCGGCGACACTTCGTCAGTCGCGGCCGAGAGTTGCTCGACATTGAAGATGAGTTATTCGACCTCGATCAATTAGAGGAGGGCTTTCAGGGGCACGGTGCCTTGTTAGCGGCATTAGACCAGAATCGCGATGGGCAACTACGCGACATTGTCGCCACGATTCAAGGTGAACAAGACGAAATTATTCGTGATCCGCTTAAGGGAATGCTCATTGTCCAAGGTGGGCCAGGGACTGGAAAGACAGTGGTAGCACTTCATCGCGCTGCCTATCTCCTTTACACACATCGTTTTCCGCTCGAAGGTCAGGGTGTCCTCGTAGTAGGGCCCAACAGGTTGTTCTTGCGTTATATCGAACAAGTTCTCCCGAGTCTCGGCGAAGCCGGTGTATATCTGACGGTCTTAGCGGACTTACTTGGCGACATTTTTGATGATGTGCGCGTCACGCTTCCTGATTCGTCTGAGTCAGCCGCGGTCAAAGGAAATGAGCGGATGGTCTCCGTGATCGCAGATGCTATTCGAGATCGGGAACGAGCTTTGAGAGACGACCTTGTAGTGGGGTTCGGTCTTACCAGGTTGCGTATTTCGGTATCTCAAAGTCGTGGCATTGTTCGTGAGGCTCGTCGAAGGTATCGGCGACACAACGCCGGGCGTCGGTACGTTGAACGTGAGTTTTTTGCAGCGCTTGCAGGTTCACATCGTTCTCAACCTGACGTTGACAATGTGCGTCATCGGTTGCGACGTGACCCTAGAGTTCTTGAAGCGCTGGAACGCATGTGGCCGGTGCTGACTCCGGCTCAATTACTCAGGGATTTATTTGGCTCTGAGGCTCTCATTGCTTCGGCTGCAGGGAAATATTTCTCCGAAGAAGAATCGCTGACGTTGTTTCGAACGAGAGGTGAGTCGTTATCTGATTATCGGTGGAGCGATGCCGACGTGGCGTTATTGGACGAGGCCTATTCGGGTCTCGGGCCGCGTTTAGATAGGCAGCGCAAGGCCCGTGACCCTGAAGTTCGTACGTTCGGGCATATCGTTGTCGACGAAACTCAAGATCACACACCGATGGCGTTGCGCATGATCTCCCGTCGTTCCTTAAATGGGTCCATGACACTGGTGGGGGACATTGCGCAGGCAACAGCTCCTGGGGCTGCAGCGAATTGGGGTGAGGTGTTGAACTACATGCCGAACGGGGCAAGTGAGCATCGTGTTCGCGAACTGACGCTTAGTTATCGTATTCCTGCACCCAATCTAGAACTGGCCAACAAGGTTCTTGCTGTCGCTGCACCTGACCTTGCTCCGCCTAAAGCGGTGCGTTCGGTCGGTAGCCCACCGCGCGTGGTTGAAGTAGCAGGTCAACCAATAGCTTCCGTTCAATCGCTTGTAGAGAAGGCGGTATCGATGGTTTTAGAAGAGTCGGAGGTGCTTGGAGGTGGTTCGGTTGCCGTTATTGCGCCCGCAGGTCTCATCGAGATGGTCGACGAATCTCTTCGGGCAAAAGGCGTTGATTACGGTCGGGCGACGACAGCGAGTCGAAACGTCAGTGGTCCCCTCCACCCCAAAATAGCTTTGGTGCCGGTACAACTCGTAAAAGGCCTCGAACTAGACGGCACTGTGGTCATTGAACCGGCAACAATTCTTGATGAAGAACCACAAGGTCTGCGAGCGCTGTTCGTAGCCCTTACTCGCTCCACCAAGCGTTTAGCTATTGTGCACGCGCGTCCACTGCCTCGAGTGCTCGTCGACTAAGCCCACCCCTAACCACAATCGCTTCGTCAGCCGGGATTCTTGAAGACCCGTAGGAGAACCCTCTACCTTCGAGAGGCCTAGGCGTAGCCGAGGATCTTGTCCACCGAAATTTCAATGACGGTACGATCTGAACGTTCTTGTGGCATCCGATACCGCTGGGCGTAGCGTTGCGTACCTTCCAGGCAGCGAACTGGATCAGCAGTTACCAACGCTGTTCCTTCAAGGCTTAACCAGCGCCCTCCGTCAATCTGACATACCGCGGCCCGAGTTCCAGGCGACTTAAACAAAATGCGACTCTTCATGGACCCCGCCCACGTGATCACCCGGACCAACTGAGCGTTGCAATCCCAAGTGAATCCCACAGCGGACACGTGAGGACTGCCGTCGGAGCGAAGCAAAGTAAGCGAAGCGAGATGACGTTCGTCTAAGAAAGCGCTCACGTCTTTTGTGGGGTTCAAGGGATCTAACGGCATTACGGGTGCGCGATCGCGTCGAGGACGTTAAGTCGTGCTGCTCGTCGCGCGGGCAGAATGGCGGCAAGGACGCCAGCGGCAGCGCACATGACGAGAATGATGACAAAATTTCCAACTGGAATGCCGAAATCTGTGATGAATGACTCTGGCATGGCCTGAACTGCGATAAAGCCGAGCAGAGTTCCGACGAGTATTCCCAATACCCCGCCGAATACGGCGATGATTACCGCTTCCCCTCTGATCATTCGCCGTGTTTGACGTCGCGTCATCCCGACGGCTCTGAGGAGCCCAATTTCTCTTGTTCTTTCGAACACTGACAGCATCAATGTGTTCACGATGCCCAACACCGCAATGATGACAGCGAAACCGACCAGTGCGTTGACTGTGAGTAGCAAGGTGTCGATCCGACCTTCAATTGTTTCTTGGTACTCCGTTCGGTCTTGGAGGACCGCTTCAGGGTAATTGATGGCGATCGCATCAAGTTGCGCTCGGATGTTTTGGACCTCAACTCCGTCTTCAAGTTCTACAGCGGCGAAAAGGTCTGACTGCCGTCCCGGGTCGAACCCGCTTTCGTAGGTGCTCATATCGATGACCCAGTTACCGAGAATGGAACCGTCATCAAAAATTCCGATAACTCGCAAATCTTTGGTACCGGCAACCGGGAAAGTTGCCGACACTACATCGCCTACAGCCAAGGTCAGATCTTCGGCAGGATCCTTGTGTACTAGGACACCGTCGTTCGACAAACCTGAATAGCTGCCTTCAATCAGTGAGATGTCCAGTACGTGGCCCAAACCTTCTTCTTGAGTACCGATCACGTCTTTTGATGAACCGGCGACACTCATTTGGGCGGTGCCGGGTCCACCGCGAAAGCCGACAGCTATCGCCACACCATCAATCTCTTTGATTTCTTCAACGAGCTGGGGGCTGAAGCCCCACGAACCGTCTCGCTCTGTATCAATGAAGAAATCTGCCCCCAAAGAGGAATCCAGTATTGAAGAAAATGTCTTTTTGAAACTGGTACCGACAACCAAAACCATTGCGACTAGAGCTAGACCGACCATCAAGGCCGAGGCCGTGGACGCGGTTCTGCGAGGGTTTCTGCTCGCGTTTTCTCTCGCCAAGTTGCCGGATGCGCGTGCGAACCGAGTCAGAGGCCAACCCAAGAGTCGGGCTGCGGGCCTGGCGATAAGGGTGCTGAGAAGGGAAATAGATATAAATAGCAGCAGCGCTCCCGCCGCCAAGAGCCCGAGTTGTCGTAAGGCGCCACCGTCGCTTGTGGTTCCGAAGGCGGTTGCCAGAACACCGCCAACTCCCAAAAGAAGTCCGATGATGGTTCTGCGACGACCACCGCCCGACCAGAGAGTCAGGTCGTCTCGTAAGGCAGCGATGGGCGGAATCCTTGAAGCTTTCCGCGCCGGTGAAATAGCTGCCAGCAGGGTTATTCCGATACCCACTATTGCCGCCGCAATCCATGTACGCGCAGCGATGACTAACGGTCCGTCTGGCAAACCTGATCCGTCCCCAGCTTGAGCTATAAGTGCCTTGATGATCCACGTGATCCCCAGACCAGCGAATACGCCGATCACAGAAGCAATCACTCCGATAAGTAGAGCTTCAATCAGAACTGAGGAACGTATTTGACGTCCAGTTGCGCCGATAGCGCGAAGTAAACCCAATTCTCGAACCCGTTGACCCAGAACGATTGCGAAGGTGTTGTTGATGATGAAGGCACTCACGACGAGGGCGATGGCGGCAAAAACCAGGAGAGCGTTCTGAAAGATGGTGATAAATGTGTCGAATTGCTCGCTGAACTCGCTTGCCACAACATCACTCGTGACCGCCTCGAAACCAGTTGGCAGTTCCTGGGTCAACGTGTTCGCTAGTGCGGTTTCATCCACTCCAGGCATAGCGGCGACCGTCACTGTTAGAAATGAGTCGGGATAATTGAAGAGTCGTTGCGCGGTTGCGGTGTCGATCAGTACAAAAACACCACCTCCTCCATTGTCTAGACCCCACCTGGTGATGCCACTAACCCGCAAATCCTCTGGTGGTTGCAATGTCCGAATGGTGATGACGTCTCCGACCGAAATGTCATATCTTGCTGCCGTGTCGACATCGACCATGGCCTCGCCCTCGCCGGGCGCCGTTCCCTCGACCGTTTGAAACCCGCTTAATTCTGCAGTTTCCTGCTCAAAGTTAAAGGCGAGAGTAGGCGCCCCACCGGTCGGTTTAACCAAGGTTTCACCAACTGAAATTCTGGGGAATCCTGTAATCACCCCCTCGGCGCCGTAGACGCCTTTGGTAGATCTGATTTGATCAACAACTGTCTGGGTCACGACGGGCCGACTAAAAGCATCATCTTCGATTGTTTCGACGCCCCGTACTTGAAGCCAATCAGGACCGGCGATCTCTACGGCGATTTTGTCGAAGACAGAGCGGAGGCTATCGGCGAGAATAAATGAGCCCGAAACGAACGAGACACCCAGTACAACTGCAAACGTGGTTAAGGCGAGTCGAATCTTTCTCGCCAACAACGAGTTCAGGGTGAGTTTGAACACCTCAGTCGCCTAATTGCTTCATGGTGTCGAGGATCAGATCGGCAGACGGCGCTGCGAGTTCTTGAACGATGCTTCCATCGGCCAGAAATACGACGCGGTCGGCGTGAGCCGCGGCCGAAGGGTCATGGGTGACTAGGACAATTGTTTGACCCAGATCGCGCACGGCCTTCTGCATGAACTCGAGAATTTCGTCACCTGTTTTGCTATCGAGGTTGCCTGTGGGTTCATCGGCGAAGATAATTTCGGGCTGTCCCGCCAGAGCCCTGGCGACCGCGACCCGCTGCTGTTGGCCGCCGGATAGTTCATTAGGTCGGTGTTTCAGTCTGTCGCCAAGTGCTACGGCTTTAACGACTCGTTCAAGCCAGGAAGCATCGGGTGCTGTTGCCCCTAGTTGTTGGGGTAAAACGATGTTCTCCTCAGCGGACAGTGTCGGGATGAGGTTGAAAGCTTGAAAGACAAAACCAATCCGGTTCCGACGAAGCAAAGTGAGCTCACGATCGGACAATTGACTGATATCAGTGTCTCCAATGAACACCTGACCAGCAGTGAGTTCATCTAGCCCGGCGAGGCAGTGCATCAGGGTCGATTTCCCCGAACCCGACGGACCCATAATCGCTGTGAATTCTCCACTTATGAGATCGATTGATAGTTTGTCGAGAGCGAGAACTTCGGTGTCGCCTGAACCATAAATTTTACTTGCGTCTACCGTGCGGGCAGCCAGCGTGGTGGTGTTCATAACGGCAACTCTATGGACGACAAATGATTTTGTGATGAGAATTTTTTGTTTCACGCGCACCGGACGTGTTCGAGATCGCAATCGGTCTAAATCGTTGCCGAACGAAAACGATTGATAGCTCAAATATTTGACTCAAAGCCTGATATTCGCTCCCGCCAAGCGGGAGGGCTAGGGTCAAAGTTGATGGCGGAACGCGTGCTGGTGACGAAGTTAGGACTCGACGGCCACGATCGAGGTGTCAAAATCGTGGCGCGCATTTTGCGCGACGCGGGTTACGAAGTGATCTACACCGGATTGTTTCAAACCCCTGAGACCGTCGTTGCTGCCGCTATCGATGAAGATGTTTCCGCGATCGGAGTCTCCATGTTGTCAGGAGCCCACGGAGCAATACTCCCAATGGTTACTGGAGCGCTCTCAGACGCCGGTGCCGATATTCCTGTAATTCTCGGAGGCATTGTTCCGGAAGATGATTTCCAAACCCTGTATGACGCGGGTGTTGCACGAGTGCTGACTCCAGGTGCTACTGCCGAAGAAGTTGTGGAAGCTGTCCGCGGCGCTATTGAAGAGTCGCGTGTCAGTTGATCTCTAGGGACAACTTATTGACGCTCTTGTACCATCTAACACGTGATCATTGAACGATTTGGAGTTGTCGGTTGCGGACTCATGGGGTCAGGCATCGCGGAAGTGGCCGCGTTAAGTGGCTGCGATGTGAAAGTCGTGGAAGCGAACGAAGGTGCTCTTCACGCCGGCATGGAACGTATCGAAAAAAGTCTCAACCGTGCCGTGCAGGCGCAGAAAATGACGGAGGCACATCGGGAAGAAGTGATGGGAAACATTTCTTTCTCTACCAAGCTTCCAAGTCTCGCCGATAGGGAGTTCGTGGTTGAAGCGGTGGTCGAGCAAGAAGAGGCAAAGCTTGAGGTTTTCCAGCGTTTGAACGACGTAGTCGATGATCCTGAAGCGATTCTGGCCAGCAACACCTCGTCCATCCCGATCATGAAACTTGCGATGGCTACTAATCGACCACAGCAGGTGATCGGAGTTCACTTTTTCAACCCCGCCCCGGTGATGGGACTGGTAGAGATCATTTCTTCTCTACTCACGGGCGACAAAACGGCCGTTATGTGTCAAGAATTTGTCTCAGATCAACTAGGCAAGCGCGTAGTCAGTAGCCAAGACCGAGCGGGTTTCGTCGTTAACGCTCTTCTCGTTCCCTACATACTGTCGGCGATTCGCATGATGGAGTCCGGCTTCGCCAGTGCCGAAGACATCGACGCCGGCATGGTGTTGGGGTGCAACCACCCGATGGGACCATTGGCCTTGTGTGACTTAATCGGGTTAGACACGACCATGGCGGTGGCGGAATCGCTATACGAAGAGTTCAAGGAACAACTGTATGCCCCACCGCCGCTTTTGAATCGCATGTGCGACGCGGGTCTACTGGGCCGTAAGAGTGGACGCGGCTTCTACCGTTACGGATAACCCCCTAGATGTACGCTCTCCTCGATCCGTAAAGGAGAGAAGTTCATGAATGGTGTCGTCGTTGAGGGAATTGATCACACCAAAGTTACTTCTTGGTTTTCCGTTCACGTGCCGAGTTCGAGTCCTCCGTTCACATTTGAGTTGATTGCTGGGGGCCATTCGAACCTCACCTACAAAGTGGTTGATCAGGTAGGAAACGCGTTCGTGCTGCGCCGACCGCCCCTGGGGCATGTCTTGGCAACAGCCCACGACATGGCGAGAGAACACCGGATTATTACCGCCGTGGGTACAACGGATGTACCAGTGCCGCTAACTCTGGGAGTCTGCGAAGACGTGGAAATCAACGAAGCACCTTTTTACGTTATGGAGTACGTCGCCGGCGAGGTTTTACATAGTGATGCCGAAGCACAACTCGTTCCCCTGCCGGATCGCATGACGTTGAGCCGGCAAGTAGCCGAAGTCCTTGCCGAACTGCATTCGGTTGAACCTGACAACATTGGATTGGGTGACTTAGCGAAGCGAGAAGATTATTTAGGGCGGCAACTCCGAAGGTGGAGTCGCCAGTGGGAGCAATCCAAAACGCGAGAACTGGCAACCATGGAGCATGTCCACGGTCTTCTCGAACGGAAAAAACCTACGCAGGTTGGGTCCACGATCGTGCATGGCGACTACCGGCTCGGAAATATGTTGACCGATTCCACAAAGATTCTGGCAGTTCTCGATTGGGAGTTATGCACGCTAGGAGACCCCCTAGCTGACGTCGGATATCTGTTGAACAACTGGGTCGATCCTGATGAGGCTCCTGCGGGTTCTAGTGCCCCCACCCTGGCTGGGGGGTTTGCTTCCCGAGACGATTTGTTGGCGTGGTATCAAAACGCTTCCGGTCGGGATGTATCCGGTGTCGCCTATTACCGGGCCTTTTCCTATTGGCGGTTAGCTGCAATCGTAGAAGGCGTTTTGAACCGCTACCTGAATGGAGCAATGGGAGACCAGGACGACGTTGATACCAACGTTTTTAAAGAACAAGTAGAGACGCTCGCCGCCACCGCGCTAGAAGTAGTCAAGTCTTAGCGGAGAACTAAGTCGATTGGTGACTGGAATAAATAGTCACCGGAACATCCAGTCCGTCAACGTTGAAGCGCGTTTCGTGACTCCCGTCAACGAGTTCGCTCACGATTAATCCCGATTCCTTCAGCAATTCGCGCACCGTTTCTAAATGTTCGGTCTTGACCATCACCCCCGGGATTGTGGCAGTCTGATCGGTGCCCGCCAGAGAAACCCTCGTCGCCCCTACATCGAACTGCGCCCATCGATCTCCATCAACAAACGTTGGAGGGAGACCTAAAAGTTGTTCCCAGCGTTCAACAGCAGCCGCCATGTTGGTTACGGGAATGACGGAAGAAACACTGGTAGCGGTCATCGGGGCACCCTAGTTGGAAGGTGACAGGGACGAGCATGGAAGCCCAGATAGCCTCAACAACGTGAGCGATGAAACCAGTTCGAAAACTGGCCGTTTTCTTGGCGGCGCCGTTGTTGGCGCAGTCGTTGGCGCGCTAGTTGCCGGTCTAATTGTGGTGAGCCTCGGCGACGCCCAACGTATTTATGTCACCGAAAAAAATGATGACACCCAAGAAGTTGAGTTAGCCGTAGGTGCCGTCGTTGATGAACACGATGAACACCGTGCCGCCCTCACCGCGGCGTTGGACGCCGAAATTGTTACGGACGCCGACGAGGTGCTCACCCCTCGCGTGCAAATGACTGACGCCGGGCGTCTCGACGTAAAAGCTGTCCTGGCGGCAGTCGCTCCGTCGGTTGTACAAATTGAAATTGAGGATGGAGTTTTTGGGGGTGGAGGTCAGGGGACTGGGTTCATCATTAGTCCCGATGGGCAAGTCGTGACCAACGCCCACGTGGTCGAAAACGCTGTCACGATCAAAGTG
>Ga0206679_10000810_pt1 | contig 26287 bp, 23 predicted proteins | sample M110012015metaG_FD_155464 | JGI IMG/M metagenome (GOLD analysis project Ga0206679, IMG submission 155464) | Ammonia-oxidizing marine archaeal communities from Monterey Bay, California, United States - M1 100m 12015 | ecosystem: Environmental > Aquatic > Marine > Intertidal zone | place: USA... | reverse complement strand
CTCAAGTTTGGTTGATCTCCCCATCTCAATCTCGCGCCGCCCCAATTCTGCAATCATAGTTCCATTATCGACACAATATTGCTTGTCCGGCCAATGCGCCGTGGCCCCCCTTTCGGAGCACATGATCTCTGCCATCTCACGAAGTCTGCCATTACATGCAACTCCCCCACCAAGTAGCAACTCATCCTTACCAGTATGTGCTAGTGCCCTCTCAGCAACTTCGATACAACTAGCAAAAGAGTGTTCCTGCAAGCTCCATGAGGCAGCATTTAACCCCTCTCTTTCGGATAGTGATATTGCAGCTGTGAGTATTCCAGAGAAAGCCAAATCCATCCCATGGACGGCATATGGCAACTCGAGATTATGGGCATCTCCGCCACCATCTGATTCCCATTGTCTAGCTAGTTTCTCAATCTTGGGCCCACCGGGAAAGGGTATGTCGTGTGATCTTGCGAATTTGTCGAGCATGTTGCCTATTCCTATGTCCAATGTTTCTCCCAAAACCCTGTATCGTGACCTTGCTCTCGCAATAACCTGGGTGTTGCCGCCACTTGCATAAAGTAGCACTGGATCAACGCAGCCCGTTTGGTTTCTCCCTACTTCTATGTGCGCAACGCAATGATTCACCCCTACAAGTGGAACGTTCCATGACTTTGATAGTGTTCTAGCTAATGATGCGCCTACTCTGAGACACGGTCCCAAACCCGGTCCCTGACTGAATGAGACTGCTGTAACATCAGATACTGAGAAGTCTTCCCTAGAAAGAACCCTAGAAATAAGATCCGGGGCTACCAATGAATGGTGATCTGCGGCCTCCCGTGGGTGTATGCCCCCCTGTTCTGGGGTAAAAATAGATGACTCTGATGGCAGTAAATCACCATTATCTCTGACCATCCCAATAGAAAGTGTGTGGGCTGTACTCTCAACGCCCAGAATGATGCCTGCCATGACACTGGATGGAGGGAGGCCTTTCAAGTATCGTGACTATCGGAGCACGTGCGCCTGCTAATACTCAATGCTGGTGAGATTGCGCATATGTCCTCTGGTGACGTGAATATGCCTCTTTTAGGGTCTGAAATGGGCAATAAAGAGCTCAATGTCCACTCATCCGGAAAAGGCATATTAATAGAATCTGGAATTATTACTGTAATAGCAGAATCCGATGAGCTTGCTACAGAATTCGTACCGTCTTGGATATCCGGAAGTGGAGTCTATGACGGCAATAATGTCATTGATGCCCAGAACCGGGCGATTATTCCAGGATTTGTTGATTCCCACACACACCTATTGTGGGGTGGCGATAGGAGTAACGAGATCACCCTCAGGCAAAGAGGGATGACATATGCCCAGATATCCGAAGCTGGAGGGGGAATCAACAAAACGGTCACGGAAACTAGGAAGTGTACTGTGGAGGAGCTCGTCTCGATGGGGAAACATAGACTATCTGAGGCACAGGCCCTTGGAACCACTACAATCGAGGTGAAGAGTGGCTATGGATTGAGCGTCGACTCGGAGATGAGGTTGTTGGAAGCCTGCGGCCATATTTCCGAACAAACACGTATGGACATCCATACAACATGGCTAGGGGCACATGATTTCCCGAAAGGAAAGAAGCAGTCTGAATACATGGATGAGTTGATCTCCGAACAATTACCCTTGGTAGCTGAACAGGGAGTAGCCAATTGGGTAGATGTTTTCTGTGAACCTGGTTGGTTCGACATAGAACAAACAGAACGTATTGTAGTCGCTGCAAAGGAACTAGGACTCACTCCTAGACTCCATGTAGACGAGTTTGTCGACTCGGGGGGGCTTGCGCTAGCATCTGAGCTAGGCTCAGTAAGTGCGGATCATGTCGCCCACTCCAATGATGAATCTAGAGAACGGGCCAGCAAGGCTGGAACGATGCAGACCTTCTTACCAGGTACACCATATGTCATGGGTTCGAGTGATTATCCCCCCATCGCCAAATGCTTAGACAATGAATGGGCGTTTTCATTGGCGACTGACTTCAATCCCAACTGTAACTCGCTTTCCATACCATTTTCTGGTTCACTGGCTGCACATAGGTGTGGGATCGATCCAATCAGTGCATTGACGGCTGTAACTAGGAACCCATCTACAACACTTGGATATGGGGCCGATATTCCAGTTGGCTCAATTTCCGTAGGTATGGACGCAGATCTCAACATCCTCAAGGGCCATGAGGTCGAAAAGTGGTGTCAGACCCCTGGAATGAATCCCATATCTTCTACCATCATCAAGGGCATATTGTAATATCGCATTGATAACTTCTAATTGGTTTATATTTATTAGATAGATTTCATCTATATTTACAATCTTTCAATATTGGATTGTTTGATTTACAATTATCCCACTGATCAACCTATATTTGCAAGTCACGCTAGACCGATAACAGTAGTTATCAGAACTAGAAAATGAGTATATTGCCCATATAGCCTTTCAGTGTAGCGTTTTTTCAATTATGACTGAATTTCAGTAATTTGCCTATGATATGAGTATTGAAATGCACGTATGGTTTGATAGTGCCATGTCGAGCGTGAATGGGTTCTGTCTGAAGTGTAAGACATATGGTGAAATCACAGATCTTCAGCTAGTAAAGATGGTAAATGGAAGAACCAGGGCGAAGGGATTCTGCTCGAGTAAAGATTGTGATGGAAAAATTTCAAAAATTGTGGCATAGAATTTTTCATAGGGAGAATGGTTCATTTGTATGGAGCATTTCGGCACACTACTGGGCTCGTGGTCTAGGGGTTATGACGTCGCCTTGACATGGCGAAGATCGCAGGTTCAATTCCTGCCGAGCCCACCAGTAACTTACAAACTATTACAGATGTATTTCATTCGTAGGTTATCCTGAGCTTCCCAGCGCCCTTAGATCTGGAATTGGTAATTGTGATATCTCTGATGTCAGATGTATTCGAGACATGTGTCCCCCCGCATGGACATAGGTCGATATTTTCAATCTCTACCACTCTGAGGTACTCAATGGAACTAGGAATTCTGTCCATGAATTTTGTATGCCGCATTTGATCATGTGATAGTATGGTTTGCCTGTCCCATTCGTGGATGCTCACATCAGCACTCGACCTAATGGCCGAGTTCACAGCTTCAGTAATTTCTTCGACGTCAAATTGATCTCTGTCTGGGAACCATAGGTCTATCCTGGTGTACCCATCACTGATTTGGTTACCAACAGTCTCAGCACCATATATTTCATTTGCAAGAGCGGAAAATATATGCTGCGCTGTATGCATTCTAGTATTCCTATTCCTTCTATCCGTATTGATATTGCATGTCACATTATCCCCAATGGAAAATACTGATGGTTCATCCATTGGGTGTAGGATATATTCACCAGGTGTTGCTTCACCAAATTCCCTCGAATGGTCAGATGAGAATATTGTTCCTGTGTCCCCAGGCTGCCCACCACCGCGCGGGTAGCAGTAAGACTGTTCCAGATGAACGCCTTCATCACAGATTTCTTTGACTATGGTATGGAAAGGCGGAGGCTCGAGTCCCGGGTGTTGAGTCATGTGCAGTTTTTCCTGCATCTAATCACCAAGAATCTCAACGATCCGGCCCGTCAGTAGTGCTTCGGATAGTGAAATGCTATCATTGGACATCGACCTGTCGCCGGTCAAGGGGGATACTATTTGCCTGACCCAAGAGTGAACTTTCATTACTCCCTCTCCTGCTTCCTCATCTATCCTATCTAACGCCTCGGTTGCGCAAATCAGCTCATTTGCAATTACTTGAGATAGGTATCTAGAGCTCTTTAGTGACCTAAATGCCCCAGTAGCACCCATTGAAACATGGTCCTCTTTGCCCATGCTAACTGGCACGTTGCTAGTGGTCGCCGGAGAGGCCAACAGATGCAATTCCGATAGAATTGCTGCTGATGTGTATTGAACTATCATGAGTCCGCTTTCGAGCCCCTCGTCATTGGCCAGAAATGCCTTCTGATTACTCCATTTTGGGTCAAGTAGTTGATTGGTTCTTCTTTCTGATATACTTGCAACCTCATGACAAGCTACAGCCAGTCCGTCACTTGCAAGTGCGATGTACTGACCATGGAAATTCCCACCAGAAATTATTTCCCCGCCACCATCAGCAAATACAAGGGGGTTGTCTGTTGCGCTATTGATTTCAATAGTCAGAATTCTTCTCGACTCACGCAGCATGTCAATTACTGGGCCGTGGACCTGGGGCACGCATCTCATAGAATAGGAATCCTGAACCCTATCGCAATCCGCATGTGATAATTTAATCTGGGAGTTGTTTAGCATCTCCCTGATTCTAGCCGCAGAGATGCTTTGTCCCCAATGGGGCCTAGAGTCATGAATCCTCCTATCAAATGGGGCATGCGATCCCATTATTCCTTCAAGAGAGCATGCTGCAGAGAGATCTGAAGCGAACATTAGCATGTCCAAATTACTGATGCATTCACACATAAACGCGCACATCTGACTCGTCCCATTGATTAGAGATAGCCCCTCCTTAGCTTCGAGTACTAAGGGATTAATTCCTGAATTTTCAAATGCCTGAGATGTGCTCATAATTACTATCTCGCCCCCATCAATAACCTCGCATTCACCTTCTCCGATGAGGCCCATGGCTAGATGTGATAGTGGTGCCAAATCACCCGATGCACCCAATGACCCGATTCTCGGTATTAGGGGGCAAATTCCATTGTTTATCATTTGAATCAGCGTTTCGACTACTGATTCCCTGGCTCCCGATTGTCCACGACATAGGGTATTTGCCCTGATCAACATCATCATCTTAACATGCGCATATTCCATTGGTTCACCGACTCCACAGGCATGACTTCTGATTAGATTGGTCTGCAATTTTCTTAGCTTCCCAGAATCTATCGTAACCGATGAAAGGGCGCCAAATCCGGTGTTTATTCCGTAAACAACCTCATCACTATCGATGATTCCTTCAACTATTGCCCTAGATTTACCCATTCTGGACCTTGCATTAGGGGATAATGAGACTGTGGTGAGGTTTCTTCCTGTGTCAACAACATCCTCTACCGTCAGACTGAATCCATCAATAGACAACTCGCGCATGCCCCTCGCTGGGGCATGTTGCAAATAGACTCATCGAGAATGGAATATATCATGGATTAATGAGTCGTCTACCTCATTTGGCATTGTAACATCCAGATTTTTGTTGTTTAGCATTGCTCTTGAAATAGCCCAATTAGCAGCCTTATTCCTTGCCCAAGATCTTCGGGAAATACCATTGTTGACATCCCATGAAATCATAGATTCGATTTTGTCATTGCAAACATCAGTACCGTCAATTACCAGACCAAATCCACCGTTTGTAACCTCGCCCCAACCAACGCCCCCGCCATTGTGAATACTCACCCAGGTCGCGCCCCTGAAGGAGTCACCGACAAAATTCTGTATCGCCATGTCAGCCGTGAACATGGAACCGTCATAAATATCGGAAGTTTCCCTATACGGACTATCTGTGCCGCTTACATCATGATGATCCCTGCCTATTACAACTGGAGCTGAAATACCCCCTTCAGAAACAGCATTATTGAATGCTTTGGCGATGGATATTCTCCCTACTTCGTCGGAATATAGAATCCTCGCCTTGGTACCTACAACTAGATTGTGGCCACCTGCCTCGCGGATCCACCTCAGATTGTCTTGATATTGCTGTTTTATCTCATCGGGCGAGTCTTTTGCCAGTTCTTCCAGAACTCTAATTGCTATCTCATCGGTCTTCTCCAAGTCAGAATCTTCCCCAGATGTACAAACCCACCTAAATGGTCCAAATCCATAATCGAAACACATTGGTCCCATTATATCCTCAACATATGAGGGGTATGCAAATGATCCGTCCTCGCGGTGCACATTGGCCCCAGATCTTCCGGCCTCTAGCAGGAATGCATTACCATAGTCCCAGAACTTCATGCCCTTTGCACATAGCAGATTAATTGCGTCAACATGCCTCCTGAGTGTTGAACGGACTAACTCCTTGAACTTAGCCGGGTCTTCTATTAGGGTCTCTTTGGCTTCCTCATATGTAATTCCAACAGGCGTGTATCCGCCAAGCCAAGGATTGTGTAAACTTGTTTGATCGCTGCCAATGTCAGGAGTAATGCCATATTCCACTAATGCCTCTAACAAATCAACAATATTTCCGTTGTAACCTATTGACACTGCTTCCTTGTCCCTAACTGCGTCCCTGGTTCTCGAAATTACAGCCTCAATGTCTGAATATAGCTCAGATAGCCAGCCCTGCTCGTGTCTCTTATTTGCTGCATAAGAATCTACTTCGGCAATAATACAAACGGCACCAGCAATGACTGCGGCCTTTGCTTGTGCGCCGGACATCCCACCGAGCCCTGATGTGACATACAGTATGCCCCCAAGTCCATCTGAGGGAGCAATTCCAAGATATTTTCTTGCGGCATTTAGTATGGTAATAGTAGTTCCATGAACGATTCCCTGTGGCCCTATGTACATGTACGAACCAGCGGTCATTTGTCCGTATTGGGTAACGCCAAGAGCGTTCATTCTTTCGTAATCATCCTGTGAGGAGTAGTTTGGTATTACCATTCCATTCGAAATGACAACTCTTGGAGCTGCGGGAGATGAGGGGAACAGTCCGAGAGGGTGACCAGAATTCATCACCAGGGTCTGTTCGTCACTCATTTCTGATAGGTACTTCATAGCAATCTGATATTGTGCCCAATTTTGGAATACTGTTCCATTCCCGCCATAAGTAACAAGCTCGTGGGGAAATTGGGCGACATCAGGATCTAGATTATTCTGGACCATCATCATAATTGAAGCAGCACTTCTAGATTTAGAGGTGTATTCATGTATTGGCCTTCCGAACATGGGGTAACTAGGTCTGAATCTATGCATGTAAATATGACCAAGCCTGTCTAATTCATCTAGGAACTCCACCCCTAGCTCTGCATGCCATTCACTTGGGAAATACCTCAATGCATTTCTAACAGCCAGCTTCTTTTCATCATCAGTGAGCACTTGGGGCCTGGGTGGTGCATGTGGAACGGTGGCATCAATTGGCCTGTTTTCCGGTAACTCATTTGGTATGCCAAAACAAATAGGCTCACTGATAGTCATTACCAACCAAGCCTCTCACTGATAATGTCACTAATGGTCATATATTCTGAATTTACTTCATCGATAAATATTGATAATCTAGAGGATAACTCTTCAGAATCGTGCTTACTAACTGAGTCCAAATTAATTCTGACATTTAATGAAGCAATGACAGCAGCAGTTCTAGCTAGTTCTGCGGATGAGAATAGATCGGTTAATGCATTTGAATTGCCAAATTTAGCAAGTTCGGTGATAGACCCTATCAGACTAAGAGACTCCTCAACTATTGCCATGGGAGACATTGCAGCACCAATAGTGGCCGATTTTATTGACTCCTTCCTAGCTTCCTTTTCCGATTCACTATCCTTTGGCATCCGGTAAGCATCCATTACTCGATTGAAGGCAGCTGCATCCTCCCAAGCTAGATCCTGCGCTAATTCCATCCCCTTCTCAGAGCTGGAAATAACAATTTCTGCAGCATTATGTCCATCCTTCCACTTTTCCCTTCCAGAAGTCAATCTTGACACCATAAGTGCCAATGCATGGGCGTGGGCTAGTGCCAATGCTGCTACGGAGCCACCTCCTGGAGTCGGCTCAGATGAAGCAATATTTCCGAGGACATCGGAATAACCATCGTTCATTCATTCGCCCCCTTTATTGCCCACTCAATGATATTCGAATGTGAGTTGAATTCACCAAATTTGTCAAGCATCAAACCAGAAATAGCGGCATTGACCAGATCTCTATCATCTGCTTCACCGGGATTATTGTGGTACTTCTTACCAGCAGACAACATGGCTTCTAGTGGCACCAAACCCACTAATTCTGAAGCAGTAACATTACGACCAATAATATTGGCTTCGTGACGTATTTTTTCAGTAACATCGTAGAGTCCGGTAACATTGTGATTTAGTAAGTTCATAGAGACCTGAGCCGTATCCTCATCGTACATCCATCCAGCCGCCTGTAGAGATTTGAATAACCCTGGTTTACGCAGTGGCTTTCCATTATCTCCGATAATCTTGGCCCCAGACTCATCTCTGACTAATGATCCACTAGTTCTAATTGCAGAAGCTATGGTATTGGCTATTGACTTGTCGTCCGTATCCAGATTTACGTTGTAAGCAATTAGTATCTGCCTGGCTCCGGTAGCAGTGACGCCCATTTTTGAAGAGAACGTCGCAGGGCCATAATCTGGTTCCCAATCACCAGAGGCTAATTTATTCTCGAATCCCTCATACTCCCCTTTACGGATATCAGGCAGCCTGACTCGCTCATCACTCCTTGATGACTCTGCATACAGATAAACCGGCAGATCTAGTATAGATGAGACTGCTTCGGCGTATCTCTCAGAAAGGGCGATACAATCCGTCATTGAAGCGCCTCTTAGGGGAATGAAAGGAACCACGTCTACGGACCCCATTCGGGCATGCTCTCCGGAGTGCTGACTCATGTCAATTAGTTCGGTTGCGACAATTGTACATTCTATCACGGCACTGAGTACGGATTCGGGTTCGCCGACCATAGTAACAACTGTTCGATTGAAATCATAGCCCATATCTATGTCCAATAGCTCCACTCCATCGGTATCCAATATCGGTTTTGTAATCATTTCAATAATTGAGGGGTCCCTACCCTCACTGAAATTTGGTACACACTCGATAAGTACTCGATTCACGACTCGCGATAGGGGGGCAGGAAATAGGCTTACTGATTAGTCATAAAGCCTGTCATTAGAGGTAATTGAGGAGTTGGTGGTATTCCTCTCTACCACTCTCAGTGCCTTTGAAAAATCTGACTTTGTGACCTTTTTCCTTCCCTCGGCTATAGCACAGACACCTGCTTCGGTAACAAGTGACATGATTTCAGCTCCACTGAAACCCTCCGTCTTAATCGCCAGATTATGCAATGAGACTCCCTTGGTAAGTGGCATCTTGGATGTATGAACATTGAGGATGGCCAGGCGTGCTTCCTCATCAGGCATTGGAACTTCTACTACCCTGTCGAATCTCCCGGGCCGGAGTAGTGCCTCGTCAAGGAGCTCTGGCCTATTTGTTGCAGCTATGATCTTGACATTTTCAAGTGAGTCAAAGCCGTCCATTTCAGCAAGTAGTTGCATAAGGGTCCTCTGAACCTCTCTATCCCCCGATGTAGCAGTGTCTAATCTCTTAGATCCAATGGCATCAAGTTCATCGATGAAAACTATGGCGGGAGCCTTATTTCTAGCTAGGTCGAATAATTCTCTGACCAGTCTGCCCCCTTCGCCGATATATTTCTGGGCTAATTCAGATGCAACAATTCCCAGAAATACCGCATCTGTGGAATTTGCTACGGCCTTGGCGAGCAGCGTTTTTCCAGTCCCAGGGCTACCGGTTAGAAGTATTCCCTTGGGTGGGTCAATACCGAAATTTCTGAATGCCTCGGGATTCTTGAATGATAGCTCAACTGTTTCCTTAAGTTTGGAAATTTGGTCGTCAAGGCCCCCTATGTCGTGGAATGAAACATCTGGTTTTTCGATAATTTCAGCAGTTACAACCAAGGGGTCCCATGAGTCATCAAGAATTTCGATAACCGAGAGTGTGTCTTGGTTTAATGCGACCCGTGCCCCGGATACTAGTCTCGAGCCATCAATCCTATTATTCACAGATACCAGGAATACGGTGCCATTCGAGCTTCTAACAATTGCGCCTTCATCGGTAATATCCTGAATGTAGCCGACAATCATCGGAGGGGATCTCAAGTTCCTAATTTCTTCCTCGAGCCTGCTGGCCCTCTTCTTTACTTGGGCTACCTCACTTTCAAGAACAAGTTTCTCGGTAAGCAACTGTTGGGCAGACTCAGACAAATCCCTCATTTCTGATTGAAGCCTTCTGACTGATGACTTGAGTGACTCTTGTGTATCATTTGAGTGGGAGTCCGACTCAGATGCCATGCACGTGTGGAAGGGCACGTAGATTTCAACTTGTCACCTCAATTCATATGGGGCATATGCCCCAGTCTATACCATGGGAACATGTGAGATGTGCGGGACAGAACGTGTCTCCACCCTACTTTCGGAGATATCGGGGGCTAAATTGAGATGCTGTTCTAGATGTATAGAGTCGAATAATTTACTAGTTCTTGAAAGATATATGCCAAAGCAGCCCTCAACAATTAAGGCCCCCCAAGAACGTGTTTCTAGAGTGAATATCAGGTCTCCGAGGTCAGAAAAGGAAATTGCTCATGACTTTCATCTCAGAGTAAGGAAATCTAGAGAGTCGAAAGGGTGGGAACAAAGAGAGCTGGCCAAAAGAATCAATGTGAGGCTTAACGACATCCAGAAGATAGAAGGTGGAATTATTCCATCCGATACTCTTGCATTGAAAATTGAGAAAGCCCTTGGAATAATTCTCCTCGTTGAGCCAGAGGAAGAACACGAGCGTTCCGTTAATGTGCCGAGTGGGCGCGGTCTGACTATAGGAGATGCATTGGATGAGTTCCTCAGTAAGGGAGAATGAGTACCACGTACCTCTCCATGTGGTCCATCTCGATCAGGACGATCCGAGAAAATGCAGCGCACGAAGGATGGCCAGAGCTGGTAATGCGACACTCCACTTCGATGCTCGAAGAGCGCCAAAGAGGGGTTTCCTATTAGATCCGAGTAGTGGCGTTTTAATGGGGCCAGATGACAAGATTACTATTGACAGAGGAGGATCAATAGTAGCATTGGATTGCTCATGGAAAAGAGTAGAAGAATCATTGGATGCCATCAGTAGGCACACGAGGCTCGAGGGAAGGACTCTCCCAGTACTGCTTGCTGCCAATCCGATATCATGGGGGAAGCCGGGCAGGTTGTCGACATCGGAGGCTTTTGCTGCTTCACTATACATTCTAGGTAGGAAGGAGCAGGCGAGAAGGGTCCTTTCTTCGTTCCCATACTCGGACCAATTCTTCAAACTGAATATGGAGCCGCTGGAGGCATACCACGATGCAGAAACAAATGCTGAACTATCGGAGATACAGTGGGAATTTTTTGACAGGCCCATCAGCGAACCGTAGAGCCGGGGGTAATCTCACCATCAGGCGTGAGTAGTCTGACAACACCATCGCCGTCATCGGCCGCTAGGATCATTCCTTCTGAGAGGACTCCTCTAAGCTTCCTGGGCTCCAGGTTTGCGACATAGACGACGTTTAATCCGAGCAAGTCCGATTCATCATAGATCCCCTTTAGGCCTGCACACACAGTACGCGTTGTACCTGGGCCATCCTCGATCTTGATCACTAGTAGTTTGTCTGCATTAGGATGATCAACTACAGAAGTAATTTTGCCTGTTTTCATCTGGACCTTGAGGAAATCTTCGAACTCTATGTAATCAACCCCATCACTCGGGGAGTGGTCACGGTCATTGATATTACTGTCCTCCACGAGTGACATTTCATCGGCAATAATTTCATCCAAATCAAGTCTTGAAAACAATGGTTGAGGTGAGTCAGGGCACCAATTTAGAGTATTATCAATACTTAGAGAATCATCCCATAGAATGGAATCCATGTCCGAGCCCTCACCTAACATCTTCCATAGTCTATCTGACTGGAATGGCATGAATGGCCTTGTGAGTATAGAAAGAGACCTGCATAATCTCCATGCCATAGCCAAGGAAGAAAGGGACTTTTCCCGCTCTTCGGAATCATCAGAATTCATGTACTTCCACGGTGCAGAATTTTGAAGTAACGCATTACCTATCTGTGCAATGCCCATAATTGACCTCAGGGCTTCCTTGAATCTCTGCCTCTCCATGGACGATATTGCAGACTCAAGAATTTTCATTGACTCATCAATAATCTCTGAGTGGGATGCAGGATCATCATATTCAATCAGAGGATTAGACCCCGAATGGGGCAATCTATGAGTGAGAGTCATCACTCTATGAACGAAGTTACCATAGGTGCCGATTAATTCATTGTTAACCCTATCAACGAATTCATTCCATCTGAAATCAGTGTCATGTGTCTCTGGCATATTAATTGAAAGATAATATCTCAATGAGTCCGCATCATATTTCTCAAGGAATGATGGTAGCCAGACAGCATGTTTGCGACTCTTGCTAAATTGACCTCCTTGGAGCATCAAATATTCATTCGATGATACATTGGATTCGAGTGCTAGATCGCCGGGTGCGGGCAAAGATGAAATCTGATTTCCCGATGTTGTTGAATTCATCCCCATAATAATCGCAGGCCAAATGACCGTGTGAAATGGTATGTTGTCCTTGCCCATGAAGTAGATGTGTCTCGGGGAAGTCCCATCATTGGATACCTTCCACCAGTTTTCCCATGCGGAGTCTCCATCTGGGTGGCCGTTTGAATTAGCAAAACGTTCGGACCATATTCTTGCGCACGTATAGTAGCCCTGAACAGCCTCGAACCAGACATAAACCCTCTTTGATGACCACTCGTCGCCATCGAGGGGGAGTTCTATTCCCCAATCAATATCCCTCGTCACAGCTCTTGGACGCAGCCCCATATCGAGCCAATTCTTTGTCATTGAGCGTACATTTGGCTTCCAAACACCATTCCTTGTTGAAGCATGTTCTTCGAGGCTTTCCTGGAACAAATCGAGCCTGTAGAATAGGTGGTCGGTTTCCCTAACTTCAATTTCTGCATCTGGGTTAAGTTTTGATACGGGGTTTAGAAGCTCGTGCGCCTCATATGTTGAGCCGCACTCATCGCACTGGTCGCCTCTTGCCTCTGCAGCATCGCAAACGGGACATGTTCCTTCGACGTACCTATCTGGTAGGAACCTGACCAAGTCCCCAGATATGGAGCAGTATTGCTCCATTGTCTGCTTCGTGAGCATGTTGCTTTCAAGAAGGTTTGAGAATACCTCCTTGACAAGTTCCTTGTGCCTATCATCGGAGGTTCTGTTGTATAGTGCACCACCATACTCCACTCCCCTGGAATCGATGTTATTATGCCATGAGCAACCAAGATCAGTAAGAGATTTCAGGGCCATCTCATGATATTTGTCGACAACCTCCTGCGGTGTGACGCCAAGCTGTTCTGCAGTAAGGGTAATCGGCGTACCATGCTCATCCGAGCCGCTGCACATCAGGACCTTTCTACCTCTGGCCCTCTCATACCTGTATTGAATGTCTGCTGGCAAGCAGTTACCCGCAACGTGGCCTAGGTGTAATGGGGCATTGACGTACGGCCAAGCCATGAAAATAGTGACATAACTAGACTCGGGCATGACTCTAGCGGTCAGACACCTATTTATGTCGCAATCGGTCGTAAGTACTCCGGGAGCAGCCATTCGTGACGCATAGTGACGTTCTATTCGCGCCCAAATTACTGTGAGGCAAACTAGTTGGTAGTAGACTATACATTGATCATAGCCTATGCCTCATTGGCACTAGGAGCCTCCTTCTTGTGCAGCATTCTTGAGGCTGTACTGTTATCCACAACTCATGGCCATATAGCGGCTCTAAAGGACACACATCCCGCGATAAGTGAGAAGTGGAGTGAATGGAAAGAAGACCCCGAAAGACCGTTGACAGCTATTCTAACACTCAATACCATTGCACATACTGTAGGTGCATTGGGTGTTGGTGCAGAAGTGCAGACTCAGTTCGGCGGAGGTACCATTGTGCATGTCGCAGCAGCAGTCCTAACCCTGGCAATCCTACTACTGAGTGAGATACTGCCGAAGACAATTGGCGCCCTTTACTGGAGAAGGTTGACTGTCCCCTCAGCTAGAGCGATGAGTACGATGATGTTCCTCTTGTGGATTATTGTCAAACCTATTCAAATTACTAGATCGTTGCTCCCAGACGTCGAAACTGAGACCGTGACAAGAAATGAGTTGTCAGTTCTTGCCGATATAGCGGAGGAGACTGATGTTATCGAGGAAGACGAGGAGACCGTTATTCACAACCTCCTCAGGCTACGTGAAATTCTTGTCAGCGATATCATGACTCCACGCGTTGTTGTCACATCGGTTAATGTGAATGACACAGTGGCGGATGTTCTGGAGAACATTCCCATCATGATCCATGGTAGGATGCCAGTGACTGGCGAAACTATGGATGACATCAGGGGAGTTGTCCTAAGGAGTGAGATTCTCAAGAGGGCTGCTGTCGATGAGTATGACAGGAAGATGTCCGAAATTTCCAGGGATGTAATCACATGCAAAGATGGTGATTCCGTAGATCACGCCCTTGATATGCTATTGGAAAATAAGACTCAGATTCTAATTGTGAAGGATGAGTTTGGGGGTATGGAGGGGCTTGTCACAATGGAGGATGTCATCGAGACGCTATTGGGTGTGGAGATCGTTGACGAGTCGGACCAGGAAGGGATTGATGACGGAGTCCATCATGAGGATATGCGAGAGTTGGCAAAGCAGAGAATCGAAGAGAATGGTGATTAGCCCTAATCTTCATCTTCATCATCGACGAATCCCTTGGTTTCTGCATACTGGGCCATTGACTCTAATCTCTTCATGAACTTCGAGCCGTCGCTAGATGATTCAGTTGATCTGACTAGCCACACTCCACCAAATGCAACCTCCCACAGTCCGAGATTGTCCCTCCTTGTCCTGCGAAAAACCCAATCAAGTAATGGAATTAGGATTATGGCAATCGATAATCCCACAGTTATTTTAGTCGCTGTAGTCCAAACAGTCCCAGCAGAAATTGCAATCAAAAGCCCTCCGAAGAAAATGAGATAGGCTGGAATATTGATATTCTTCAACATATGATATAGGAAAATGGTTGAATCGCCCCTGGAGTTGATGAACCTAGTCCGCGAGATTATATTGCCCATTGAGCTCTTGTACTGGATTGGCATTACGGCCATGTTGAATACAGAGAGGATTAGGACCAAGACCAGTGGCCACGTAATGTCTGTGTATGTTAGCACTAAGCCAAAAACGACCAGTCCGATAATTAGACCAAAATTCACAGTGAAGTCCACTATGAACCTGAGAGAACTTCGACCACGGCCCGCCAGTTCGAAACCATCGGGAAGCTCCTTCACGGATGATCTTGGCTTCTTCTCCTTCTTTACGCGGGGCTCCTTCACCTTCTTCGCACGGCGCTTCTTCTCCTTCTTTTTGGGTTTAGCAGCCACTGGTTCGGGAGTATCAAGAACTACAGCTGCAGGTACGGCTGCCGGAGCCTTCTTCTCTTCCTTCTCATCATCTGCAATCTTTCCTGCCTTCTCCAATAGACCCATATATTCACTCTCCGTATAACTCGCTCATTCTTTGAAACACCTGAAAGCCACTAGATTCGACAAAATCATTGATTTCATCCTCCGAAAGGTCCCCTAGCACCGAGTTTATCATCACGAAGAACTCACCCCTAACCTCGGAATCACAGCTAGCCGGATCCTCTCCTACAGTCTGGAACAGCTCAAATGAGTCGGATTCTATGAAACTCTGGACGAAATCCTCTGGCATATTGCCCAGTAATTCGTTCACGATGGAGAAGAACTCCGGAAATTCATCTGACGAATCTTCTTCGCCGTCTTCGTAATCGGAATCAGGGGCGGAAATCAACTCTACTATCGGCTTGATTGCCAGCATTTCTTGCTGCTGCTTCTTCCTTAGTACAATTATCTCCCTATCCAATTCAGAACCGAACCTATCAGAAAAACGGTCTATTAGTGTCCCGACCTGGCCTGATGATATCCTGTCAATATGGCCGTACATGCTATCCCTGTTTCCCGTGGAGTGCTCAGGATCATCATGCTTCCTTTTCTCCCAGTGGGCCTGGAAATCGTTAGCCTCTGGTGGTTCGGAGTCAACAGGTGGAGGGGGCATGGGAGGGACGTCTCCCATTGGCGACTCAATCACATCATCGGGAAGTGGTGGAGGTGGTGGTGGTGGAGGCATGGAAATGCCTGGCGGGAGTGGTGGCAGGGGCATACCGAATGCTTGTTCCTCGGATTCTTCATCGTCTGGCATATGCCCCACCGTACCGAATCCGGAACTCTACACTATTCAATATTCTGTGGATAGGTTAGCGTGTAACGGTCATTCCACGCTCCTTGCCCATCCCTTGAGGGATAAAAATGTGGACATGGCCTCATGAACATGGAAAACGTCCCCAGTAGAGCCTGAGACATCTTGACCGGCTATTCTCGCAGTCACATCATCTGTAGTAAGCTCTACCTTGATGGAAGAGTGGGTATTGAAAACATGAGTACAAGATAACGCATCAAATGTCTTTGATGTACCTGGTTGAAGCTGATCAAGGGGGAACTCGGTGACTCTTAGACCGGATTTACCATGGAGGCTTCCAATCCATCTAATCACTCTCTTAACATCCACAGTGACGTTCTCATCTGTTTCTCCTACTGCAAGAGGGGCGCCCTTGACAAGCTCCCAGAACGACTCATTGAATTTCTTGCTAGTGAATACAGGCCTGCTGTTGTCCTCCCTCAGTCTTTCAATTCTATTTCCAGTCGATGCCTCAGTGGCCAATTTCTTAATGGAGGCTGTAGACGAGGAAACACCTCTGGATTTCAGGGCACTATCCATCTCTCTAGCCAACTCATTGGAGTCGCCATCATTGGATGAAATCTTGAATAAATCGGAAACGACGTTCTCGAACCCAATGTCAATTCTTTCGGACCATCCAATATCTGGGCCGGCCATAATTGATTTCACATCAATTCCTACACCAGTGATGTAGTTGACCAATTCCCTTCTCGCATTTGAGTCCAGATGTAGGTATGCAGGGTCACGGACATGGATATGAAATCCCCTGTGGCCCGAGAATGAAGTCTGTACATACTCTTCTTTGAATCCGAATTCGGGTCGAAGGAAGTCGTCCCATAGGCTCCACGCCTGCTCCTGTATTTTCTCCATCATGCCGGGGAAGTCATTGTCTGATACTCCAGGCAAATGGTCTCCATCAAGATCGAAGATGAGGTCTGCACCGAGCCATCCTTTATCGGACATCTTTCTTTGGTTGGGGTCTTGATAGTAAGCAGTACTATGGAAACAAGAGTGAGGTCCCCTCTGTTGAAGATAGTCAAGCAATATTCGCTTAGTGGGAAGTGCCCTGTGTCTATCAGGGGGTTTGCTGCCCCAGGGGATGAACATCCATTCCCTTGATCTGAGTCTTGGTGGTACCCACAAATCAGAAACATCGAGAGATTGGTAGTATTCGCTGAATCTCAGAGCGTACCTACTCCATCCGGATGCCATGAGTCATTGGAGGGAGTTCGGCACATGAACATGCGCATACTATTCCAGAACTAGGCTGGTGGGCACTTCTCTAGAGTCGGTTGCTGATTCGGTGCCGGTCATCTCCAGGTAGGCCTCATAGCAAACAAAGCGGTCATCGACCACAATCGCCTCTGAGAATGTTAGTGCTTTGCCGGTCACCGCACATATTGGACCTAGCTGCCCTGTTGCTGTGGATAGCTTGGATGGGTCGGGCACAAACCGTGGACCTAGTGTTGGCTATTCACTGTTACCATAGATAATTGTGCATACAAGGAATTTTCTATGCGTCCTCTACCGAGGGCACATGGGTGACATGATAGGGGCATTCAGAGTAGGCCATTCTCCGGACCCAGATGATGCGTTTATGTTCCATGCTATGACTACAGGGGCGATAGATACGGGAGGAAGGAGATACGAACATGTCCTGTTAGATATTGAGACTCTAAACAAACACGCCATGAATGGGGAATACGAAGTTTCTGCCGTAAGTATACACTCGTTCCCAGAAATTTCTGACAGGTATCACTTGATGAATTGTGGGGCATCAATGGGCGAGGGTTACGGTCCCATGATTATCACAAACAGTATGATGTCCGAAGAAGAGGCAAAGAACAGTAAAATTGCTATTCCGGGACTGGGGACCAGTGCATATCTAGCTCTGAGATTGGCATGGGGTGATGTAGATGTCGAGGTTGTTCCATTCGATGAAATCCTACCTGCAGTATTGAGGGGGGATTACAATGTTGGTTTGATAATTCACGAGGGGCAGTTGACGTGGGAATCCGAGGGGGTTTTCTTGGCACTTGACCTTGGAATTTGGTGGAATAATAAAACGGGACTACCATTGCCACTTGGCGGTAATGTAGTCAGGAAGGACCTTGGTATAGATCTCTGCGAGAAGCTTACGAAAGATGTCAAGAACAGTATCGAACACTCCCTTTCAGAACCAGAGGCAGCACTAGAGTTCGCCAAGAAGTGGGGAAGGGGCATTGATGACGAAACTAATGAGGAATTTGTTGGAATGTATGTAAACGAAAGGACTCTAGACTACGGACACGACGGCAGGGATGCTATACGCCTATTCCTTAGGGAGGGGCAAAGACTTGGTATGGTCAGGGAAACACTGGATGTCGATTCGATAAATTTCATAGGTTCGGGTGAATAGATGACCGATGATAAGCCCGAAGTTAGCGAGTTTGAATCTGTTGATCCAGCCCCCGCCAGTCGAGAGGCAGATGTCCCTGGATTGAGGTCTAGCATCTGTGATGAGGAAGAGCGCATGTTCCAAAGGATGAGGGCACTATTTGCCTTGAGAAACATTGGAGGGGGGGACTCCATAGAGGCTCTGGCTGCTGCTTTCACATCTAAATCGGCACTCCTCAAGCATGAGATCGCTTATGTCATGGGACAAATGCAAGACTCTAGGGCAGTCCCTCACTTAATCGACAGGTTGAGGGATATGGACGAGGATGTCATGGTTAGGCATGAGGCTGCCGAAGCCCTAGGCGCAATAGGTGACAGGACCGCTCTTGGCGTCCTCGAGGAATTCAAGGATGACCGGGACATCGTCGTCGCAGAGTCATGTGAAGTGGCCTTAGATCTACTTGAGTGGGTTTCTAGCAAGAAGCTCAATTACTCAGAATGAAACGCCCATGTTGGGTCTTCTTCCATCCCACACGCGACTCTGAGGAATGTCGTAAGTCCATTGACATCAGTATCCGTCATCCTGTTTCTAACTTCTCTTCTGAAATAGTCGTCCATCCTTTCATATGGGAACCCCAGTTTGTGTGAGGACCTCGTGATTACTTGGGATCGCCAATCCTCATCAAACTCGAATTTATGCAATTGGGACATCATATCGGAATATGCTGCTCTTAGATCTTCTAGGGGAGAGTCCCTCCTGGCTGCGAACACACCGAAAACCATTGGCAGGCCCGTGGCATTACTCCATTCCCTGCCTAGATCCAATCTTACTAAATCAGGGCGCTCCATTGATGCCATCAGCGACCTGTCTCCGATGAGCAATGCCCCGTCACACTTTGACAGCATCGTATCAATATCCGGCCCAGACTCAACAAATTTTGGATCCAGTCCACGATTCTTTAGTGCCCACCTAAGCAAGACCTTTGACGTAGAGGAGTCAGAAGGGAGTGCGATATCCCTCATATTCTCTAGTGACCGGGATCCAAATAATAAAACTGAACCAACATCTCCACTGCTTACAATACCCAAATCAGGCAAGAGGAAAAGCTCCTCGTGATTGAGTGCGTAGTCAGCTGCAGGGATTGGAGCTGTTAGGCAATCCCTCCTCATAACGTGCCCCGTTAGCCAAGCTGGTGGTGCAGGGAGGATTGACCAATTTTCATCGATGCCATCGAAAATTGGATCACAGTTAGAGAATGAAACCCTGCCAATTACCCCGTTCCAACTCATCTTTACACCAATTCTGTGCTAATCTGTGGTAATGGAATTGTCTGTGTAGTGGACTTTGTTTCATAGGGGGAGAATACAGAATATTTCGAGTCTCTCTTAATTGGTTGAGAGCCGGTAGACTCAACCAGCATTGCTAACTGGTCCGAGCTTGTATCCAAACTAGTGGAGCTGCCGGCCACATGCATAATTTCCTCGTGACCAACGGTCCCATCGATATCATCGGCCCCGCATGTTAGGGCTAGTGAGGCGAGTTTGTCCCCTATATTCATCCTATATGCCTTGATGTGTGGAATATTGTCAAGCATTAATCGAGAAACAGAAATGACTCTGATAATCTCGCTTCCTGTAGCTAGTTGCGCCTCTGGCAACCTAGTTTTATCCGGGAGGAATGGATATGGCACGAAGCACTGGAATCCCCCACTAATGTCCTGCTGATTTCTGATTTTCAGAAGGTGAGTCACTCTGTCTTCAACTGACTCAATGGTTCCGAATAGCATTGTACAATTTGTTGGCATTCCCAAAGAGTGGGCTATGGAGTGAATTTCCAGATATTCGTCGGATGACTCCTTGCCCATGCAAATCCTGTCCCTGATATTGTCGACGAGGATCTCAGCACCACCACCTGGAAGTGAGTCGAGTCCGGCATCGGAAAGCCTTGAGAGCGTGTCCTCGGCAGTAATAGACGATCTCTGAGAGAGATGTTTAATCTCTACAGCAGTTAGCGCTTTGATGTGTATATCTGGGAATTCCGATTTACATGCCACGAATAGTCTGCAATAGTCATCAACGTCCCATGTTGGGTGAAGTCCTCCAACTGTGTGGACCTCATCTATGGACGACGACAGGGGGCGTATTCTACTGATATATTCATCAACATCGAGGGCATAAGCGTCAGGATGCCTAGGACCCTTTCTGAACGCGCAGAAGCGGCACGCGAGTACGCAAATATTCGTTGTATTTACATGGAGATTCTCATTGAAAAATACGTTATTTGAGTATCTAGATCGCTTCACCATGTCAGCTAGAGAAGTGACGGAAGACAATGATTGATTTTCAAATAATGATACTCCCAGTTCCTTGGAAATCCTCCCATCCCGAATTAATGATTCGAGGCATGACATTGAAATTGGATCAGAGGAAACTGACAGGGGCACTGGCATTGATGACAGGGTCTCACGCCAATTGTCATTGCCTGACAACGGGGCATCCACTAACTCCATCATATTCGGCCCCGCACAGCATGTGATAAGAATTCGTCTGATGAATATATACCGTGCCCGGAAATCATCATTAGTTAGATTCGGTAGGAGTGTCATGGAAGGGGATGTCGGACATCATGACCTGTCTATTTCCGAGCTTGAGAATCTATCAAATGATTGCAGGAAGCACATTGTAAGAATGATTCACAAGGCTGGCGCTGGCCATCCTGGAGGATCGCTTTCTGCTATCGACATTATTGTTGCACTCTATGGGACGAGGCTTAGGTTCGATAGTAGTAATCCAGATTGGGGCGATAGAGATCGCTTCGTTATGAGCAAGGGGCACGCCAGTCCAGCGGTATATTCAATTCTTCATGAGATGGGTTTCCTTAGCGAGTCAGATTTGTCCACATTCCGTACACTTGGTTCTGTATGCCAAGGACACGTCGACATGAAGTGGACCGATGGCGTAGACTTCTCTGCTGGGAGTCTGGGGATGGGGCTCTCGTTCGGTCTCGGATGCGCCATAGCAGCAAGGATGGACTCTAGTTCTAGAGAGACATGGGTTATGGTTGGAGATGGGGAGCTTCAAGAAGGCCAGGTATGGGAAGCCATGATGGCGGCTAACTTTCACGAGGTCAGTGGACTGAAGATGATTGTCGATAGGAATAGAATTCAGAACGATGACTTCGTGAACGTTCAGATGGAGGTCGGTGATGTTGCATCAAAGATCTCCTCCTTTGGTTGGAACGTTAAGGAAATCGATGGACATGACATGGGCGAAATTGTTGATGCTCTGAAATGGGCATCAGATCAGGGCACTGGCCCCTCAGCAATTGTTGCGCATACCACCAAAGGCAAAGGGATCTCATTCATGGAAGATAATCCTTCATTCCATGGCAAAGCACCTAGTGATGAGGAGTTGTCCCTTGCACTGGAGGAGTTATCATGAGTGCCCCATCCGCTGGCGGTGCATCCAGAGATGGATATGGTTCAGCACTTCTGAAGCTATCATCAGACCCTCGAGTTGTTGTCCTGGAGGCAGATCTGGGGAAGTCCACCAAGTCATGTCTTTTCAGAGCCGAATATCCCGAAAGGACAGTTTCACTCGGCATAGCTGAGCAAAATATGATGCTCGTAGCTGCGGGTATGGCATCATCTGGCAAAATTCCCTTTGCTAGCACCTTTGCGATTTTCACCGAACGTGCATTTGAGCAAGTGAGAAACGGTATAGCTCGACCCGGTCTACCTGTGCATATATGTGGTAGTCATGGAGGTATACACACTGGAACCGATGGAAGCAGCGCTCAATCAATTGAAGATTTAGCAATATACAGGACAATCCCGGGGCTAACCGTCATTACGCCATCAGATGACATTTCCGCAGAAGAGTTGACTATCCAACTCCTAGATCACAGTAACGCGTCATACACTAGGACGGCTAGGAACAAAACGCCCAGAATGTACGACACGGAATCCGTGAAAGAACTGAGAATTGGAAAGGGATCGATACTCAGGGGAGGTGATGATGTAGCAATAATTGCCTGCGGAGTCATGGTATCAGAGGCAATGGAGGCCGCTTCAACATTAGCCGATTCAGGCATTGATGCATGTGTTATTGACATGCATACGATAAAGCCACTTGACACCAAACTACTGGATGAAATTAGGATGAAGTGCGGGGGAATAGTAACTGCTGAAGACCATTCAATAATAGGTGGACTAGGCAGTGCTGTGGCCGAGTACATGTCGTCTGTCGGGGGATTCCCAGTTCAGATGGTGGGTGTTGACGATAGGTTCGGTGAAAGTGGCTCGTCCTCTGATCTCATGGAGTCTCTGGGGCTAACCAGAGATGAAATCGTGGAAAGGGCCCGAGGATTGCTCAACAGTCGATGAAACGACTCAATTTTGTTCATGCTTGCGTTTGATTGATGAAGTATGCATCGACGAGATAGCAATATGAGTGACTCGGAGAGGCTGAAGGGACTACTTGATGGTTCCATAGATCCCTCGGTGATTGAAGAGGAACCTGCACTCTATTCGATGGCTGAGAGAATATACGGCAGAGATGCACTGGAGGAAATGGGGGTAAGCGCTCCTGTGAAGCCGAAGGCACATGGCATAGCGATTTCAAATGGCAATGGTGGTGTCGAGTTACCTGAGGTGGCTATAGATGAAGGAGAAGAGGTGGACGATCTAAGGAAGCCCCGGAGTTCGAGGTTGTTGATTACAGTAAGTGTAATCTGCCTGTGTATTGTTGCATCGAACGTAGCAATAGGGATTGGTGCGTACGTCCCATTATGCGAAGATGAGGTAGGACCCAAAGTTCTGACATATACTTCATCGGCTACTGAGATTGGGGAGAGCCTCTACATATCATGGACGGTAACAGGCATGAATATCTCATCAAACTACAGTATCACATGGGTCATTTCAGAGGATGGATCAAATGAGGTCATTGATGAGGGTGGTTCCAGTTGGACAGCTGGAGAGACTGTGAGGATACAAACGGAGAACTGGCTCGTCTCAAAACCCCCCTATACCTACCTCTCAGTATTACATCATGAGGGTGTTCCAGTGGCGTACAGCAATGGAACCGTAGGGGACTCGGTACAAGCGTTGGCGGATATAGTTCAATTGAATCCCAAATGTGAGGATAATACGAGGCTATTGTGGTCCGAAATGCCCGAATATAGCGACATTGATTCGTGGGATTCGGCGGGTTCTGGTGGAATTATCGATGGAGCACTAATGATGCTCTTTGGCCTGACAACAATACTTCTTTTTTTGAGAAAGAGATAATCAATACATCCTAGCTAGGTGCTGCCTTCTTGATGTCATTCTACCTGTTACTACGCAAGGCCTTGGCTCGGAGAACTGGTTATCACAGTCACCGAGAATTGCAAGTCCGGTTAGCTTCTCAAGAACCTCGGCATCGGAGTCATTCCCATCGAATGCGATCTCGTAGATTATTCCGTCTTCAATATCTCCAGCAAGTTCCCATTTGCCATCCTGCATGACAATTCCAGGAAACGGCCGGATTAGAGATTCGATGTGTACCGAAGATCTGGAGCGCAATTCCTCAGATATAGAGTCCAGCGTGCTCGAAATTGTATCAGCGATTCCTTCGAGGGAAACCTCATTCTTTCCACCAGTCCTTAGAGACAGTACACAGTTTCCGGAGGCGAGGTCTCTAGGCCCTAGCTCCAGCCTTATCGGGGCCCCCTTGATTTCCCAGTCGTAGTGCTTGACACCGGGTCTAACGTCACGAAGATCCAATTTAACTCTGAAGCCGCAATCACTCAACGAGGATGCTAATTCCTTGATGGCAGGTAGCACGTTTTCATTTGCATGGGCTGCAACTGGAAACAGAACTACTTGGTAGGGTGCAACTGCGGGTGGCATAATCAGCCCCTGATCGTCCCCATGCATACCTACAACTGCACCTAATAGCCTCTCAGACATTCCGAATGTGGTTTGGTGGCATAGCCTTGACTTACCCTCGGAATCCTCGTACGAGAGGTCAAATGATCCTGCCCATTGATCCCTGTAGTGATGGTATGTTGCAACTTGAAGCGACCTTCCGTTTGGCATTACAACGTCTGCAGCTACGGTATACCACGCACCGGGGAATGTGTCCCAAACCGGTCTCTTCGAAACTATGCTAGGCAAGCACAGGTCGTGTAGGATGTTCTGAACCATCTCTGCATCCTCAAGTATCTGCTCAGTGGCGTCCTCCTCTGTTGCGTGAACAGTATGAGCCTCAAAGAAGTGTATCTCCCTGACTCTAATGAAGGACCTAGTTTGCTTGGTCTCGTACCTGAATGTATTAACAATCTGGAAGGTCTTCAGAGGCAGATCAGCATGGCTCCTCACCCATAACGAAAACATGGAGTACATGGGTGTCTCTGAGGTAGGTCTGAGAAACATGGGTATTTCTAGCTCATTCTCCCCACCATGAGTTACCCAGTATACCTCCTTCTTGAATCCCGAATCCTCCTCGTCCATCCTCAATTCTGATGGATCTATGCCCGCAGCTCTAGCCGCTTTGAGGCGGGAGACGAGCTTGTTCTCCTTCTCTAGAAGATCCTCTGGGACCAATAACGGGAACCTATATTCTGAATGACCGGTCCTAGACATCTGATGCCGGGCTAAGCCATCAATCAAGGACATTGCAGATAATCCGTAAGGCTTCCAAACGTCCATTCCCTTTATCGGATACCTCTTGTCAACTAAGTCAGCAATCTCAACAATAGATGGATACCAAGAATTGAAGTCGGACTTCGGAGGTATCCCCCTCTTGGCCTTGCCATGACCTGCCATGATGTTAACCCAGAATGACCGTGGCTTGAATTATTCGCATCTATCGAGGGTCATGAAGCGAAACTAGCGACTCGATGGCCTCGCACATTGATATCTGGTCTCGAATAACTGAGAAATTCCCATCGGGCATGACAATTCTACATCTTGGAGAGTTTCTATCCTTTAGGTCGTTGAGATTATTGGCAATAACGGCATCTACGCCGTATCTAGAAATTTGTTCTAGTGAGCGCTTGATTAAATCGTCCTCGGATGAATCAACTTCTAGTTTGAATCCTATTCGATATGCCCTCTCTGTGAACTCGGATAATTCTGAAATGTGCTTCGGTCCCTGACTGAGGGTTAGCGTCCAGTCCCCTTCCCCGCTGGGTTTCTTTCCATCGATTGGCTCTTGATAATAGTCTAGGACCGCGGCTGCATGTATCCATACCTCGGGTTCGGGACTCGATGACGCTAATTCCTTGGCTAATGCAAGCATTCCACCAGGTGAGCCATCCACCCTGACATCGGGCATGTTGAACGTAGAGCGAACGGATGTCTTTCCAGCAATACAAGTAACATCGTGACCCATTCGATGTAGATGCTCGGCAATAGCCCAACCGGTTCTGCCTGATGATGCGTTCTGAATAGCCCTAACAGAGTCTATGGGCGCCCTATTTGCACCTAGGGTGATCGCCACCCTTCTCCTCTTTGGCAGAGACGAATTGCAAATATGGCATAATTCAGCCACAATTGATACGGGGTCTGGCTGCTTCCTCTTCCCTTCGCTCTCTGAGTCGTACAGTACCAACCCTCCTGATTCGGTGATTGATGATAGTAATTCCTCGGTTACAGGGTCGTCGAAGAGGTCCTTGTGCATCGATGGCACGAAGAGAACAGGGGTGCCGTTTCCACGTGATGCTGATAGCGCCATTAGAATTGGAGAGTCCATGATCCCATGTAGGTGCTTTGCGATGGTGTTACGGGTTGCAGGAGCAACAAGGACGGCGTCAAATTCACTA
>Ga0206679_10000808_pt1 | contig 26333 bp, 50 predicted proteins | sample M110012015metaG_FD_155464 | JGI IMG/M metagenome (GOLD analysis project Ga0206679, IMG submission 155464) | Ammonia-oxidizing marine archaeal communities from Monterey Bay, California, United States - M1 100m 12015 | ecosystem: Environmental > Aquatic > Marine > Intertidal zone | place: USA... | reverse complement strand
AGCATTAGCTATAATCAAATTTAAGTTATAACCGTCTAGGGATCAAACTCCTAGAGTAAACAGAGTTAACAGAGATGTAGCCAAAGAGTTAAGAACGAAGTGAAGTCAAATCTAACATATCGCGACCGCGTGTGCTTCGCACACAAGTGAATTACGCATCAATGCGATTTCTGGCGCCGCCGCCCTTCGGGCTCTAATTGACCTTGCTTGGTGTTCCAGAAAAGTTAAGTAAGTGTAATGATATTAGTACAACGTGATAACTTCTTACCCCCAGAAGCATTAGAATCAATTAGGGCAGAGGTTCTAAAACTTAACCTATATTGGAAAGAAGAGTATAATTCAAAGTTTAATCGTAATGAGAATTGGCCTGGGAAACGTTCTGATGTATTGTCAAATGTTAACCCAGAGTTGAATACTGTTCTTCATAACAACTTAGAAACCCTACCCTGGTTAAAAGGATTGAAGTTTAACATCTTTGCACATTGGCGTTCGGAGGGGTCAGCCAAGAGTGAGATCCATTGCGACAACGAATCATTAGCTGGACTAATATATCTTAACCCAACCAATACCAAAAGTGGCACTTATATCTATAATGCTACTGAAATTATTAACGACATAAAGTACGTACAAAATAGACTTATAGTTTACTCGGGGGCTCAGCCTCATCAAAGCTACGGACACTTTGGAGACAGTCCAGAAAATGGACGACTAACTCTCAATCTGTTCATTGATGCTGTCCACGATGAACCTTCCGATTATAGTAAATAATAGTATGGAAATTGCAGATGGTATTGTGAATACCTACGCCTTTGTTGTAAGTTGGATTGAAGTCTCCAGAGGAGTATTCTTTTCAGAAGGGATGCCGAACTTACAGGAATGTATGACGTATCTCAATACCTTTAGCTATGATGCTACGCAAGTAAAATTGGAGTGCATTCAGGTTTATCCTGAACAATAAAAGGTATGGTAGAAGTAGACGGCTGGCGGAGTGTCCGTAAAGACATTAGCCTAAGAAGTGCAAAGAAGCAAGGCGGTAAAATCGCTAACTATTCTCTTGATATAATCAATAGTGCTATTAACCAATGCGTTATGAAAAGGGTTGCCTTAGATGTGGGTGCTCACATAGGAATAGTAGCTAATCAATTAAGCAAAGTCTTTAGGTATGTTCATGCCTTTGAAATTGATAATGATATAAGACCTCATTTAATATATAATCTACAACGTAAAGGGGTGACTAATATAACAGTACATAACTTTGGGTTGGGTGATAGAAATGCTGGGGTCAATATCCACAAAAGCAATAAGTCATTTTCTACCCATGTTATTCATGAGTCAACAGGTATCTATAAAATACAACCACTGGACGATATAGGGTTAGATGATATAGACTTCATCAAGATGGACGCCGAAGGGTATGAACCTTTAATCATTAAGGGTGCTATGCAAACCATTCTTCGTAATAGACCTGTTATATTATATGAGTGCAAGGACCATCCCAAGAGGTACGGTGACTATCATAAAGACAGCGTCCTGGATATGCTTGAACCTCATGGCTACAAATTAGTTAAGAAAGTGGGTAGGGGTCTTAAGAATGCTATCATAGAGTTTAAAGGGTAGTTTATGGATTTAATAAGTTGTATGGAAATAATCTACTGGTGTAACAAAGTAGCCGAAGTAACTGTCGTCCCTTTCAATGTAGCTGAACAATGTTCGGCTTATTACGAATACACTCTCACAACATATTTTGCTGGAGACTACGATGAGTTCCGTTTATCGTATGAGTCTTTCCATAATATGTTTTCTCAGGAACAATAAAACACACTATAAGTTCTAGTAATGTTTTTCTTTTTTAAAAGGAGCTCTAAATAAAAGTACGGTTTATGAAATGGATTTTATTAATATATTTTTTTGTAATTGGACCTTCCGGGGGATGGATAGAAGTCCAAAGGGTTCCTTACGAAAGTATATTTGATTGTAAACAAGCAGAAGAGACTTTTAATTTAAATCCTAACAAACCTGATGAACTCCTGGCAAGATGTAGGGAGTTTGCACATAAAGGATAGTATATGAAATGGGCACTAGTAGTATATTTTTTAGTAAGTGGTACGTGGCAATCTGCCGAGTCATTAAAATATGATGGTTGGTATCGTATGCATTTTGAAACACAAGAAATATGTGAACAGTATGCCGAAAGATTTAATTCTACCCCTGGTACAAAGATAAGAGGCGTTTGTGAATTATCATTAACAGACGAATTAAAATAATGTGGCAAGTTCTTGTAATGATTTGTTTTCTAACGGAGCCTTGCCAATACTTTGTCGAATCCACTCCTAAATTTTATCCAACACGTAATGATTGTCTAGAAGTTGCTAATTCTAAAGCAGTAGAACTTTCCCTAAAGTTTGAAGAGGGTGGTTATACTGTTGTTCATTCCCAATACACCTGCATAGAAGACGCTATCTAAGTTATAATCCCACATAAGTACTACTACAATGGCATTTAGAAGAGCTAAAAAGCCTAAACCTTATAATGTTATAGGAAAGAAACCTAAAGCATATAAAGGTTTTAGGATATTAAAAGACGGGGCTATGCAACATTGGGATAAAAACGCCAATGGACATAACAAAGGCGGGTGGAGACCCAAAAGAAGTCAGATGAGTAGTACATATAATAAGATATCGCACTGATGGGAAACTTTATAATAAACATAATCCTTATTTTTTTAATATTAATAGCTATGTTTGTTGCAGGTCAATTAATGTGGAACGTGTTTATGGGAGTATATCTATAATGATTATTATAGTTGATACAAAAAATGAAAGAGAAAAAAGAGAAAAAGGAAGATTCTGGAAGTTGGATAAGAGTAGATGAAATAAGACTACGTTCTATGGACTATCGGAATACCCGAATGCTTCTTGAAACGTTAGCAACACTAAAAAATACGGAGGTAGGATTTTTAATAGATGATCTTAATGACCAATATGGTACAACATTTAGATATAATGACTATCTTAGAAATAAAGAATTGCCAATGGACTTAAGAAATGTGTGTCGTACTATGCACCAAACTTTAGGCAAACAAGAAGAAAAGATTATTGAAGAATGTTTAATTGAATCCAAAAAGTTATTTCCTTTCTTTGGTAAATGTATTATGGTCTTGGTAGCATTTGTAGTAATTGCCAATTGGTTACGAGGTTTTTAATATGAAATTTTATATAATATCAACAGTTGTATTAATTTTGTTTATAGCCTTCTTATATTCTTTATGGTTACAAGGAACGCCAGTAGTATGAAACAGAGTAACAATTATTTTAAAAATGGTAACAAACAACTTTTAAAAGAAGGCATAGCAGTATTAGTTGTTATGTTATTCCTTGCTGGAGTAGGCTTTGGGTTAGCTTGGTATAAAGGACATACTATATGGCAACCTGATCCCATAGAAAAGGAATATTAATGATCCATGACCTTACCTTGTTTACTGAAAGCCTTATACTTGGATATTGGACATTCTTATTAGGAATAGCAATTATAATAATAACAGTAATGCTGGTCTTCAAGTGGATACCCAAATGGAAAAAACAACTAGATGATAAAGTAGATGATATATGGAAATAATATCATTTAATAATAAATACATACTTAACAGGAGCATACAAAATGGCAAGCAATAGAGCACAAGATATAATCCCTTTATTAGGTCTTCATGACATTGAAGGCAAACTCTACGATAATATTGATACCGTAGGTGATGATCTAATTATTACTTCTAGTAGTACTGGATCTAAATCTGTTGATATTCAATCCGAAGGCGATACTAAAGCTCAAAAAGGTCCAAACTTATGGCTAACAAGAACTAATTCTAATCCACAAAAAGGTGGATATGGTGGTGCTATCTGGTGGCAAACAAATAATGATGCTGGTGAGATGGTAGACTATGCTAATCTGAACTTGGTTATATCAGATGCTAAAAACGGAACGGAAGATGGTAAGCTGGCTATTAATTTAAGATCAAACGGAACAAGAGAAACTATTTTAAAATTTGATGGTAATGGAATTGAATTAGCAATAGACAAAAGTATGGTTTGGCAAAATGCTTCATATAAAAAGACTTTCTTAAAAGCACAGGCGACAGCTAAAAGAACTATTAAACTTCCTGATTCAAGTGGAGATGTTCTTGTTAATGATAGTGGAGCAGTATTTCTAACTGACCTTCCAACATCAGACCCTAGTGTTGCAAATCAATTGTGGAACGATAGCGGTACATTAAAAGTATCAGCAGGTTAATGGGCGAAAAAATATCCGCCCACCAATAAAAGTTAAACTACTTCTTTACTACGTCTTTTCCAGCATCTTTAAATGCTTTCTGTACACCAGTACTAATTTTAACTCTCTTAGACAAATATCTAAGTAGTAATCCATAAGCTGGTAAGAATACAATCAGACCAACAAAGATTTTTAGTAAGGTTTGAGAACCAGCAATTTCCATCCAGTTAGCCGCCATATATTCGTTAGCAGAACCAGAGAATGCTGTGAAGAAGAATGCATATGTATCAATTATGTTTGCAAATACAGTAGAAACTGCAGGTGCTAACCACCAATAAGAATATTTCTCTCTTAAGTATTGAAACACATAAACATCTAACAACGTACCAATTGCATACGCAGTCGCACTAGCAAAACCTATTCGTAATGCTACCGACTGTGGAGCACCTTCAGCCAACACAACAAGTATTGATGCGATAATGGCTAATGGGTACGCCGCTGTAATAGTTGAACGTGCGATATGCTTTCCTAAAATACGTACTGTCAAGTCTGTTGCCAATACTACTAATGGGAAAGTAAATGCCGCCCACGTTAATTTCACTCCAAGTATCTCTACTGGAATTCCAACCAACGCATTTGAAACTGTAATAACTGCAACGTGCAGGAATACTAATTTCATCAGCATTTTTTTATCTATATTTTTAAAATTAAACATTAATCCTCCTCTATAGAATTGTGATTAATCTTTGCCATTATAACATATTTTTTGGCACACGTCTATACAAGAGTAAGTTGTATATACATTTTGCATAACAGAGTTGTGCCAAACGCATAAGTACTTTTATGAGAGATAAAATACATTTAATGAAACATTCAGATGATTTGGCAAAGAAAGCCAAAGAGAAAATCTTATTCAGAACACAACGTCAACCCGTTGAAGCAGGTGCTCACGGTACTCTTCATTACACTATTAAAAAAGGTGAAAATGAAGGCAAAGTAGCGACACTCAAAAAATTAAAGAAACTTTCCGACTAATTTAGCAATTAGATTAATATGTGATGTGCTGGTGTTCAAACAATGAACAAGTTTGAATTCATGACCGCCTTTACTTCTAAAACTTTGTTGACCTTCATTACCAATTTCATTAAGAGTTTCTAAACAGTCTGCAGAAAAACCCGGACAAGCAATCATTAATTCATGTACATCATTGTTAGGTAAACTTAATAAAGTATCATCTAAAGCAGGATCAAACCAATCTTTCTTTCTACCAAGTCTACTTTGGAATACAGTTTCAATTGGTATGTCATAAGATTTTAATTGTTCTCTAATAAGTCTAGTAGTTTTAAGACAATGACAATAATAAGGATCGCCTTTATCCAATGTTACCTTTGGTACATTATGATAACTTAAAAGAATCTGTTCAGGTTTCCATTCTAACCTCTCTAGTTCACGTTCTATCGAACCAGATATTGCTTTTATGTAATCATCATCGTCAAAGTATCTTGGAACAATTTGCACTTGTGGTTGCCACCTCATACTAGACAATACTCTAAACACTTCATCACTTACACTTCCAGTACAAGATGAACTATATTGTGGGAACAAAGGTAGTACGACTATTGATTCACAACCTTTATCTTTTAAACTTTTTATTCCTTGTTCTATGCTAGGACCTCCATGACGTAATGCCCATTCAACATCAACACCAACCATATCTAATCTTTTAGCTAATAGTTCTGCTTGTTTTTTAGTTGTTATTCTTAATGGTGAACCTTCTTTAGTCCATATCTTCTTATATTCTTTTTTAATCTTATGTGGTCTAAAATTTAAAATAAAAACATTTAATATAAACCACCACAATACTTTATTGAGATCAACAACTCTTGGATCACTTAAAAAGTCTTTAAGGAACTTCCTCATATCTCTCCATCGTAATCCACTTGGGGTTCCTAGATTAACTAATAGAACTCCTTTTCGTCCGTGTGGTATTTTTGGATGGTCGGGTTTAATCATCTACTCTTTTAATCCTTGATAGCAATGTCCTCATCTTATCATCTCTAGGTGCACCTCTTGGCCCTGTAGGACTTGCTCCTGGCTTATCACTAACTGCCTCAAAGAAATTGTCTACAGCTTTTCGTTTGTCTTCACGTATATTATAATCATCATCTGTTTTCTTAATTTCTAATTGTGAATTAATATTAATTCTAATACCTGGTCCTACAAATGGATAAACTAGGTGAGGAGTTTGTCCTGGAAATACTATTCCTGTTCCTGGTATCGGTCTGACGTGCAATACTCTACTATCGTCCATCATTAAATCTAACCCACCAGACAAAGGACAATCTTGTTCAACAATTCCTTGATATATTTCAATTGGTGTCATCAAATATGAAGTACAACTTAATGTTTCTCTATGCGAATGAACAGGAAGATAGTCTCCTTCTGTTTGCCAATTAATCCAAGCAGTTGTTTTTTGCATTTCTTTTAATTTATTATCTGGAAAGAAATGTTCACGATATCTTTTTCCAATGTGTTCTACAAAATCTGATCGGCCTTTCCATTCTAACATATTGATATCACCTATATCTACTTTTTTTCTTTGTCCGCCTGTAGTATAGTAAGGTTGTACTGAATCTACTTGGCCTGACATTCTATAATCAATACAATGTTTTAATAAATGTACTGTCCATTCTTTTGTATAATTAATTTTACAAAACGGTGTGCCTCCTATAGGTGTTACTATAATATCATTTACATCCACATCATCAGTATATTCTTTTGATATTGCTTCATAAAACTCCTGGAAGTTTTTATCTTGTTTAAAATCAAACATTTATTTTTGCATCCAATCTGCACAGTTAATTGTTGCCCCAAGACTCCATCGTTCTCCTTCTACTTTAAAAGGATAAGCACAATGTTGAAGTGTTGATGTCATAATAATCATCGTTCCTGGGTCTGGCTTTACAATTTTAACGTCATCCCAACTACCTCCAGGAAATAATTCTAAACTACCTCTTTTACTTTCAATAAGAGTTGGCTGACCTTTTTCCCATTCCATATCACTTGTACTACAAATAGCTTTGGGTGATTTTAAAAATATAATAACGTGCAGATGTTCTGTAGCTGAATAATGTACATGGACTGGTTGAAATTCATTAGGACTTTGTATGTTTAGCCATAATTTTTCAAGTTTAACTCCTCCAGCACGAGGAAGATTATGTTCTTCCAAGAACGTTAAACACTTTTGTAATATAAAATCTCTATGTTCTGTTTTCTTCCACTTCCAACACCATACCCGATTAGTATCCAATTCTTTTTTGAATTTCATTTCGTCGTTTGGGTGTCCAAATTGTCTAATAAGTCTTGCTTCTTTTAACAAAGCATCTGTTTCATTGTCAGTTAGTTTATAAACTTTATATGGAAATTTTCCCCATATATTTCCTCTCATTTTAATTCTTCTATTAGGACCTTCACTCATCTTCTTCTCTCGCTTTTCTAGAATATTCTTCTAATGCTTCTTCTTCCTCTTTCATTCTCCGTTCAAATTCTGCAAACTTATATTCATCTGTTTGTTCATATAGTTTGGTTTCCCATTTATAAATTATATTTGTTAAGTCTTGAAAGTGTGGATTAGATTGTGCTACCAAATCATTCCTAACTTTTCTTATATCATCTAATATTTGTTTTACAAAATAATATGACTCACTCATAATCTTTCCATCCTTCACATTTAATTAATGCTTTCATACACCATATCTCCCCAGAACCTTTGAAAGGATATATTGTATGATATACATTAGAACGCATAACAATTGCTGTTCCTGGTCTTGGCGGAATATATTGTTGACGTTCTGGTAGTACCAAATCTAATCCTCCTGTTTTATTGACACCATCGTCTAAGATCTCAATATGTTCTGGAAACTTTAGAAATACAATTATAAACAAATGATTTCCTTTGTCAACGTAATTGTTTATCGTCTTGTATTCATTTTCCCTTTGGGTATACAACCATGTATCCAAAATTTTATTAGATGTTATTGGTTTTAGTATTTCTTCTTGAAAATGTTTAACTTTATCAAGTAACCAGTCATCGTGTGTATGTCCACCCCATTTAGGGTGAAAGAATTTTAAATCTTTTGCACCTTCACACATAACAGTTGCTTCTTCTAACATCTTTTGATGTGCTGGTGGTTCTACGCCATATAACTGATATTTTTTCATCTACGCTTTTTCCAATTAAATGATTTTCTAAACATAAACTTTACATTACCGTCATCATCATATGTTATTGAGTTCTTATCTTGACCAAACTCAAATTTTAATTCATCTAATGGTTTAAGCGGATCTAGTGTTAATGTATTGCCCGACGCTGTACTATAATGCATTTCATCTACATCACTAAAACTAAATTGTTCTGGTAGATTAATCTTTTTAAAAACTTTTGGAACATATATGTCTATATGTGGACTATATTCTTTTATAAAATGCATAGTAAAATCTTTCGTTACCATTTTAAGGTTCTCTTTATTTTCATCACAATTGGTAGAAGTAACAAATCCAAATAATAATATCAATGTTATTAAAAAACTTCTCATTTAGCAATCTCCAAATTATAATTTAAAGTTCTTCTAATACCATCTCCTTTAAAAGGATATACGTTATGTGAAGTCTGTGAAAGGAATATTAATCCTTGTCCTTCTACGGGTCTAATGTGTAAGTTTTTCTTCTCTCTAGGAAATGTTAAATCAACACCTCCATCTTTAATATTTGGATCAGCAAGTTGTTCAGGAACATCTATATAAGTTATTCCACTTAAGAATCCGCCGTGTTCATGCACAGGAACATAATGTTTTTCTCGTTGGATATTAATCCAAGATGATATAATATTCATTTGGTCAGGTTCATCAAAGTTTAATGCTTCATGCCATAGTTTCCCAACTTTACCTATCCAATCTTCTTGACCTTCTATTTTAAAATATGTTGCTCCACCGTGTTCAACAAAACCCGATGAAGTAACATTATATTCTTTATCTGATTCTAAGGTTTTAAAATACTGCAACCATTCATCATCATATTCAATTTGTACAACCTTAAGTTCAGGCCATACATTTATGAGCGTTATCTTATTTAGATTTGGTCTCGTCATCTGAACTCCATTTGTCAAACAAATTGCTTAATACAGATCCCTTTGAATCATTTGGATCTGCTTCTACATTGTCCTTCATTTGATATCCTAGCCCGTGTGGACTCATCTTATGTATTTTAGGATCAAATGTTGAATTCTGTTTCATATGTCGTTGATTCTTCTTGTGTAATCTATTTTTAGAAAATAGGCCACCAAGACCTTCCTTCTTCTTTTTTCCGAACCACTTTCGGAACTTCTTTTTGTTTCTTTGAAACATTCTTTTTCTTCCTTATCTTGTACGTTTCGTTGTTACAAAAAGGCCATATAGTTTTGATGATTTTTGATTCGAGGGTTTTAATTTGATGTGGTTCTAAATGATTTAGATTCCACAATAAGACTGGCAAGTCCATTGGGTCAAACTTTAATCTACATTTAAAGTCTAGATTAATTGGTTCAACTTTTCCGCTTGGTGTCTTTTTATAATGGATAGGAATAATCGGATTTCCTTCCAACAAATACTTACTAACACCTTCTCGCCATCCTTCCGGAAATTGTTTGTAAGGTTCTTTTTTAATCTGTCTGTTGTCACCCTTACCACAATATAATCCTCTAAGATCCACGTTTAATTTTAGAACGTGTGTGTCCATCCTCTTAAAGGATATTTGAGCACCTGGACTTTTTGCCAGGCCCAAATAAAAATTTTTTTCCGGCCAAATATAATATAATCCTCTATGTGTACCTTCTAGTCCTTTAAAAACGTTCTTAACAGTACTAGCCGTTGGTACCAAAGCATCATGGCCTTCTTCTATAAAAATCCTTTTAATCTGTGCAAGTCTTTCAATGGTGTTCATAATTCTTACCTATTAGACGCTCACAGTTGCCCGTATATTAGCGATATACTTCATATGTACATAGTAGCACATGAGTACCAATCTGTCAACTAAATTGGACAAATTGTACCATTTTAGGCAATTTTTATTATGTTAGTATTTAACATTAGTAAATATACAAGTGTCAGAAGCGACGCCTTGCGACTCTAAGAACAACCAAAAGTTGTACCGAAATATTAACCAGATAACTTGACCTATAACAAAAAATCAAATAAATTATTATAAAATGAATAAATTATATGTTTTCGGAGATAGCTTCTCTATCACCCCTCCTGGTAAAGACATTACCGTTTATTTTTCTACAGCCGCAAAAAATAAAGACCTTAAAGAAAAATTTGCTTCAATGGATGAAGATCCTTTCAAACCTTGGACAAAACAAGTAGCTGACAATTTAAATTTAGAATTAATAAATTATTCTATCACTGGTGGAAGCCAAGAGTTTAGTTGTGCAAATTTACACAGGATAGCCAAAGACATTACTAAAGATGACCAAGTTGTTATGCTTTTAACACACCCAGCAAGGTTTTGGTTCTTTGATGATAAACCAGCAGTAACTAACGCAAATATATCTAACATAGATGAAACTGTACCTAGGAATCATTTAGATGCAATCCGTCATTACATTACATATATCCAAAGACCTCCTTTAGACTTACAACTTCAAAGTCAAAGACTAGGTTGGATGTCAGCAGTTGCTAAAGCATATAACTGGAAACCTATTCAAATTATATTTGGGTTTCCTCCAGTAATGAAATCTGCAAACCCTGGAGATGTATTTCCTTACGAACATTTTTGTAAGTGGGAAGATTACGAAAATATAAGATGTAGTGAAGGAAATTTGCTTATGGATGTTGAGCAAAAAGAATTAAAAGAAAGTGTAGATGAATTTAAAATATGGCAAGGATATGATACTAGATACAATCATATGCTTAAATCCAACCATTATATTCTAGCAGACTTACTTACAGAAGCAATTAAAAATGATTCAAGAGTTGACGTAACTTCTGGAAAGTGGAAAACACAACAAATAGATTGGGAGTGTTTTGATGATGATGAATTTTGCAAAAACGAATTCAATCCTTTTTTCTTAGAAATTCGTAAACAGTTCTTTACTAGAGATGTTGAAACAATAAAAAAACCTTGGGCTGAACGAATTGGTTTACAAGATATTTTGAATAAAAGGAAGAAAAAAGACTAAAGTCTTAAATAATTTTAGCATTAAAAGAAGAACTCAATCTAGTTATATCTAATTTGCTTTTATAAGGATAAGCACAATGATTAGTTAAACTAGGAAATAGAACTCCAGTACCAGGGACAGGTCTTACATGGAAAATTGATCCATCATTGTAAAGAATATCTAATCCTGCCTCTTTGCTTTGTCCTTGTTGCCATTCTTTATTAATTACATCTTTCGGACAATCCAAATAGAATACTCCGCTTATGTCACCAGAGTGATTGTGTATAGGATTAAAGTCGTCTCCTTTGTGATAAACCAACCAATTGGCAAATATATCTATATCTGGAGTTGCAATAAAAAGTTTTGATTTGAAAGTTTTGATATATTTGTCGCAAAGATATTTGATCCATTCTTTTTGATCCAACCATTCTGGTTGATATGAACACTCGCCTGCAAGTAGAGTGCTTTTATTTTCTCCTTGTTTTGTCTTTGCTTGTTCTTGTAGATAGGTCAACCATTCTTGACCAAAATCAACATGAAGTAATTCGTGTTGTTTGTCTAGTATGTTTGTTTTGATTAGTTGTGGGTTTAAATTACTCGTCATTCCGTTTAAGGAAGTTCTTTAAAGAGACTAATTTACCTTTTGTCGATGATAATTTTTCTAATTGCTTTTCAACAGTTCCAACATAATCAATATGATCTGCAACTTGAGTTGATGGACTATTCAAGTAAATGTCCAAATTAGCTTCTATAGCCTTTACTTCAGCTTCTAACTTTTCTACCAATGCATTTGTAATCTGTGTCATAATATGCTACTATTTATAGTACAACATTACTTGCTCCGTCACCTACTGGGCCTCTAATAAAACAATTAAAAGCCATTGACCATCGTATTTGATCGTCAGTCCTATTAGGACTAACACTATGTAATAAATGGCTTGGAAACATTACTAATTCCCATTTTTTAGGTTGAAATGACCATCCATTAGCATTATAAACATTTAAGCCAGACTCTTTCTCAGTAAAATCTGGTAGTACTGTATCCGTAAAAATATTCTTCCAGGACCTATCTTTATGAAAATTAATGTTGCCAGTATCATTTACATCTGAAAGGTATAATACTCCACTTATTAATGAATTGGCGTGTGCGTGTTCTCCACTCCAGTCATTCTTTTCATATTTGTTCATCCAACTAGTTTCTGCAATAAATTTATGTTTTCTATCTACACCTATTAAATTATGCATAAAACTTTCTAATTTAAAATAAATCTGATCTCGTAAAGGTTTAACAATTGGTTCATCTAAAACATGAACGTTAACAGAATTTTGTGCATTAGAATATAAATGTGGTTTGTATTCTAAATTTTTAAGATAATTTATTACTTCATCATCTACAGGATTTATAGAAGTCTTACACAAAGGAATTGCAAATAAAGGCGTTACTTCATCTTGAATAATATGTTTGTTTTCCATTTTATATTGTCAGTTGAGCTCCTTGGTCTCCGAACTTGCCTTTAGTCCATACACTGAACGCAAGTGTTCTTCTAATCTCGTTAGTTTCATTTAAACTTACTCCGTGGCTTACAAAACTAGGAAAGAAAACTAACTCCCATTTCTTAGGAGCAATTGCCCAACCTTCTGTATTAAAAACATTTAAGTTAGACCCTGGATTGTAATCAAAACGTAATGTGTCTCCAGGCCAAAGATTATACCAACTCTTATCCTTCATAAAATTTGTTGAACCGGTATCTCCAACGTCTGTTAAAAATAATAATCCTTGCCACAAAGAATTTGTATGCCAATGTTGATTACTATAATCTCCCTTTTCATATTTGTTTGTCCAACTAGTATTAATATAAAAATAATGTTTTTGATCTATTCCTAAAAAGTCAAAGAAAAAACTTTGTAATTTAAATTCAAGAGCTTCTTTAAGGTCTTTACATATTGGGTCATTTAATACAAAAGCATTATAAGAATTTTGAGCTATGCCTTCTGTTTTAGGACGTGTATCTTGATTTATTAAAAAATCCATAACGTCATCACCAACAGGATCTATTGTAGTTCTAACTAATGGTATAGGCCATAGCCCTGTAACATTTTTATTTGTTATTTTTTCTGCATTCATTATCTAAAATTAGGTCCAGTAAGCCAACCTGTGATTGCAATTCTTTCGCCTGAGGTTACTGGTTCTACTCCATGAAGTAAGTATGGTGGAAATATAATTACAGATCCTTTCTTAAGATCAATATATGTTTTTTCTACTCCATCATATTGTACATAAAATTTTCCTCCCTGAAAGTCAGCAGTATCAGATAATAAAGTTACTATTGATAACTTACGACACAATCCATTATCAAAATACATAGAATCTTGATGTGTTTCATATCCTGATTCTTTACCATCGTAATGTAATAATTCAAATTGGGAAGGTCCTGTTAATTCATAATGCCATATGTTGTCATTTGTTTTAACTGTTAAACCATATAGTGCTAAACATATTGGATCAAATTCATCTAAATGTATCGTCTTAACTTTTCTTGCTACATTTTCATCATCTAACACTTGTCCTTCTACTTTATCATCATCTTTTCTTCGTTCTAAAGTTAAGTCTATTAATTTTGTAGGAACTGTTCCTGCAGGATAAACCCAATAGATGTTTTCTTTTCTTGGTTCAGGTGCTTTATTATATAAAGTGTTCATTAACTTAAATCATCCTTTTCTACAACGTAATTGTATGTTATAGCTATTCTAGTGTCATGTTTTTGTGGAGCAGAGCTTGAATGATAATGATTCCCATCAAAGTTAAACCAAACATTACCAGTTGGCGTACATTTTTCTTTAATTGTATAATTTTCCGATTCAGTTGTTTCATTGTAAATTGTTGTGTCTCCATCGCTATGTATAGGGTAATACATACCAACAGTATGAGGCTGTGGACACATATCAGGATTATCTTTATGGGCTGGATGTATAATCTCTTCAGGCACTCTTGTAAACATTCCTAATCTAATTCTATATAAATCTTTTAATAATAAATTTTGTCTATCTAATGCCTGTAATAAAATAGGAAATGTTATTTCAAATAAGTTTGAAATAGCACCTTTCTCTTTACTGTATATTAAATGAGCAAATCCTCCAGCATATGGTTTTTTAGGATCATTAAAATTTGCTACGCTGGAACTACGAAACCAAGGAGTTTCATTCCCATCTAGTTTCATCTTAATAAAATTCCAATGGTTTATTCCTAATAAGTTACTATGAATCATTTTTCTTCTTTTTTTCTACTTGTTTTCTTTTTTTAAAATATTCTCTGTTTTGTTTGACTACGCTTATCAATATTTCCAAAGATTTTGGATCTGTATGCTTTGATATGCCTCCACCCAGATTAAAAACGTAAGGATGTTTTTCAAACTGTCTAATATAATACAATGCTTTTCTTATAATGTCAATCTTTGACACCGACGGATCTTTAATTAATATTTCTGGATCCATACCTCCTTGAATTGCATATTGAGGTATATGTTTTACTGCCCATTTTGGATCTACTTCAGGACTAATACTGACACAATCTACACCCGTCCAATGACAAAATTCTTTTACATCTTTACCTATGCCTCTTGGGTAACCAATAATTGGAACGTTAGGGTGTAATTTTTTAAACTCTTCAACTATTTTGGCAGTTGGATTATAACACCAATCAATAATAAAATCTTCTCCTAATTCTCCTGCCCAACTATCAAATAATTGCACACAATCACAACCGGCTTTAACTTGTTCATCTAAATGCATAACAATTGCCTTTGTTAATTTGTCTAATCTAAATATGGCATCAAAGGCATCTATATCTTGTGGTCTAATTGAAGATGTTATTTTGTATGCAGGATTAGGATTATCTTTTGGCCCTGACATCATATATCTTAATATTGTCCATGGTGCTCCAGCAAAACCTATTAATGATTTTTTTGTATCTAATTCTCTTCTAGTTAATTCAATTGCCTTATAGATTGGTTTAAGTTTTTCTTTTATTACATTTAAATCAGTCTGCCAAATTTGAGGATCTAGTTCTCCTAGTTTAGGTGACGGATTAAATTCTAAAGGTTGCCCCATAGCCCATGGTATAACCAAAATGTCTGAAAAAATTATCGCGGCATCAAGATCAGGATATCTTTCTATTGGTTGAAGTGTAATTTTTTTGGCTATCTCTGGAGTGAGAACCATATGCATGAACCCTTTACTGTTATTTTTTACTTCCATATATTCTGGCAAGTATCGTCCAGCTTGACGCATAAACCACATTGGATATAATCCTTCTTCGTGATCCATTATAGTTTTGTGAAGTATAGTCATCGGTTTAAAGTAATTAGTCTTATTAAATAGGTATATAATTAGAGTATGAAACGTAAAAAAAGATTCAGAATCATTAGCAAGAAGAAAACTACAGCATTTAAAGAACTTGCAGAAGGTTTTTGGTGCATTGCTATTAAAGGAAGACACTGGGCCCAATTCAAACATTGGTACCAAGAGTGGTGGAAGCCATTATACTGGGACTAGACACAACCATAGATCCTATTGACATAATTCAAAAAATGTAATACACTAATAGAGCTTGAAGGAGTAATTGTCGGGTGGTGTAATCGTCAAGATAGCACGTCAGGATCTCCAATCCTGAAATCTCGGTTGAACCGAGCCTGACTATGAAAACTCGAGCAGTACGGTGAGAGTGGTGGAAATGTGATTAGACACACCGATTTCAGAGATCGGCACCCGTAGCCGGGTTTTATGAGTAAAATCTCATCTCTCACAACTGGGGGTGCGAGACGTGGCACCCCCCTAAATTAGAAAAGGAGACGCCATATGGCTAAGAAAAGAAAAGCTAAAGCTAAAACAAAAAAAGCTAAAGCAAAAAGAAAAATTACGAAAAAAAGTAAAAGAAAAAGTAAAAGTCGAAGATAATTTTAACTCAGCAGAGTTAGTTCAACTCTGATGATATGAGGGGTACGAGACGTGGTGCCCCTTAATAATATTATGAAAAAGAAAAAGAAGAAATATAATCATAAAAGATTAATTGACTTGATAAAAGATAGTCACGAAGAACTACCAAGAAGGACTTGGCAAGACATCGCTGACTGTATTCATTCAGACCAAGTTGACCATGCAACTGTACTGTGGTATATGAAGCATAAAAAATTTTATAAATGGTATGCTCGTAAATATCTTACACCTTCCGCACATTTCAGAGCTCCTAAAAACGGCGTTGTTCGCTGGAAATAACGTTATTGACATTACCAAAATAACCAAGTATAATAGTACCAAAAGGTATGACTAAAAAACTAAAAAAAGAATACGAAAAAGGTGGCACTAATAGACAATATATACTAGATAAAGCAGTCAAATATATATTGGATACTCGCTTTGGTACGCAAAATCATAAACACGCCTTCTTATTAGAAGAAGTAGGTTTAACAGAAACTGAATATTTAGAGTGTTTAAATAAAGCTACTAACGGAGAAGTGACTTGGAACACGAATTAAAAATAAGTCGAATGATTGATATCATTCAAGCTCATGCTCTGAGTTATCCGGGTGGTAAGCATATTGATAAGAGAGTTATATGGGCAATGACCCAAGTGCCTAGACATTTATTTGTAAAGCACTTCCCATACGAAGATAGACCTGTGCCAATTGGACACGAACAAACTATCTCTCAACCTTTCATTGTTGCTTATATGAGTGACATACTTAGATTACAGCCTTTGCATAAAGTATTAGAAATAGGAACAGGGTCAGGCTACCAAGCGGCTATACTATCTCATTTAGCACACGAAGTTTATTCAGTAGAAAGAATTCCAGAGTTAACTGCAGATGCAAAAAAGTTATTTGAACAGTTAGAGTATGATAATATTAAAACAAAAATAAGTGATGGCTATGATGGATGGTCTGAACACGCACCTTATGATAGAATTATTGTGACAGCAATGGCTAATGAAGTTCCAGTTGAACTGACAAAACAATTGGTAGATGGTGGAAAAATGATTATACCTGTTAATGGATCATTATTACTAATCACTAAAAAGAAAGAGTTAGCTGGTGTTCCAATAATAGAGGAACAAACTTTAATAGGAGTAAGGTTCGTACCACTAGTGAAAGGCATAAATGCATAGTGGGGGTGTAGCTCAGTTGGTTAGAGCGATCGCCTGTCACGCGATAGGTCGAGGGTTCGAGTCCCTTCACTCCCGCCAAATAAGGACCATGGGATAAAGAATAATGGAACAAGACAAAATACTTAGAGATCGTTTCAAAAAAAAATACGAAGCAGGGTTCACTACTAATGTTGAATCAATAACATTACCACCAGGACTTGATGAAAGTGTTATAGAACAAATCTCAAAAATTAAAAAAGAACCTAAATGGTTACTTGAATTTAGATTAAAAGCATATGAAAGATGGAAATTACTTAAACAACCTGACTGGGCTAATCTTGAAATAGAACCAATAGACTATCAAACCATATCATATTATTCAGCACCCAAACCAGGACCCAAGTCATATGATGATGTCGATCCTGAAATTAAAAAAGACTTTGAAAAACTTGGTATACCTTTAGGGGAAAGAGCCCAACTTGCAGGTGTGGCTGTTGATGCCGTATTTGATTCTGTATCTGTTGCAACTACGTTTAAAGATAAACTAGCAGAACTAGGAATTATATTCTGTCCATTTTCAGATGCAGTACAAAATCATCCAGACCTTGTAAAAAAATATATGGGATCAGTTATACCTATAAGTGATCATTCATTTGCCGCTTTAAATTCTGCTGTCTTTACAGATGGTTCATTTGTATATGTTCCTCCAGGTGTAAGATGTCCTATGGAACTGTCAACATACTTTAGAATTAATGCGGCTAACACAGGACAGTTTGAAAGAACTTTAATCATTGCTGACAAAGGTAGTTATGTAAGTTACCTTGAAGGGTGTACTGCTCCAATGAGAGATGAGAGTCAATTACACGCCGCTAATGTAGAACTTGTAGCACTTGATAATGCAGAAATAAAATACTCAACAATACAAAATTGGTATCCAGGAGATCCTGTAACAGGTAAAGGTGGCATATACAATTTTGTAACTAAACGTGGAAAATGTAAAGGAAAAAATTCTAAAATTACTTGGACACAATTTGAAACTGGATCACGAATAACTTGGAAGTATCCATCGTGTTTGTTAATGGGTGACAACTCTGTAGGAGAATTTTATTCTGTTGCACTTACAAACGGTAAACAACAAGCAGATACAGGAACTAAAATGATCCATTTAGGTAAAAATACTAAAAGCACAATTATTTCAAAAGGAATATCTGCAGGACATTCTAAAAACACATACAGAGGACTTGTAAGAATTTCTAAGAATGCAAGTAACTCAAAAAATTTTACACAATGTGATTCATTAATGTTGGGTAGTCATTGTTCTGCTAGTACAATACCTTATATTGAAAATAAAAATTCAACAAGTAATTGCAATCACGAAGCCACAACATCTAAACTAGATGATGAACAATTATTTTATATAATGTCGAGAGGATTAAAAGACGAGGATGCTAGAAATATGCTCGTACTTGGTTTCTGTAAAGAAGTATTTCAAAAACTACCAATGGAATTTGCCGTAGAGGCTAATAAACTATTAGAAGTTAGTATGGAAGGAGCAATAGGATAATGCAAGACTTAATGTATAAAAAAGTTTCTAAAGTTATTCCTGAAATAGAATGGAAATTTCATTCTCCTTATGTTGAAGAAATTAATAAATTAAAAAAAGAAAAGAATGCAGTTATTCTTGCACACAATTATATGACACCAGAAATATATCATTGTGTTGCTGACATAGTTGGAGATTCTTTAAAGTTGGCACGAGAATCACAAAAGACAAATGCAAACACTATTATAATGTGTGGCGTAAACTTCATGGCCGATACAGCCAAAATAATGAACCCTAGTAAAACTATCTTAATACCTGACCCACAAGCAGGATGTTCATTAGCAGAATCTATTACAGGCAAAGATGTACGTTTATTAAAAGAAAAATATCCTGGTGTGCCTGTTGTAACTTATGTAAACACATCTGCTGACGTTAAAGCCGAAACAGATATATGTTGTACATCAGGCAACGCAGTAGAAATTATAGAATCATTAGGAGTTGACAAAGTTATATTTTTACCAGATGAATACCTTGCAAAAAATGTAGCTAAACAAACAAATGTAAAAATTATTACTTGGCATGGTACTTGTATAGTTCATGAAAGATTTACAGCAAAAGAAATTAGAGAATACAGAAAAGACAATCCTGGTATAACTATTCTTGCCCACCCAGAATGTACACCAGAAGTTGTTGCCGAAGTAGATTTTACAGGTTCAACATCTAAAATGAGTAATTATGTTAAAGAAAAACAACCTAATAAAGTGTTAATGGTTACAGAATGTTCAATGAGTGATAATGTTTCAGTAGAAAACCCTAACGTAGAATTTGTGAGACCTTGTAATTTGTGTCCGCATATGAAACGAATTAGTCTTGTAAAAGTGTTAGAATCATTGATGTTAAATATTCACGAAGTAAAAATTGACCAAGAAATCCTAGAAAGAGCTAGACTTCCAATAGAAAGGATGTTACAATTTAGTAAATGATATCGGTTTATATATTAGTAATTGTGTTCATAGTATTTGCAATCATTGTAGGTAATATATGAAAAATTGGACAATAGGTTTTTTAAAAAAACATTACGGTAAAGGCTCACATAGGTGGGCGTTTTGGTTTGAAGGTATAGTAATTGGATTATTAGTATATCATTTTTTTATAATATGAAAACTTTATATAAAAAATTAACTGGCTGTTTACTTCATTATTTTAGATTTGATTTACAATTACATTTCTTCTGGTCTTTCTTTTTAACAATGTCGGCAATATATTGGCAACCAATGATATATTCAGGAATCATTGCAACGATAATTAAAGAAGGATTAGACTTATGGAGTAAAGGTAAGTGGAATTGGGATGATTTCTGGTTTGGGACTGTTGGTTGGATCTGTGGTGTAATTTTTTTATGGAATCCATACCTTACTTTAATCTTTTTATAAAGCCCTTGTAGCTCAGTTGGTAGAGCAATTGATTTGTAATCAATAGGTCCGCGGTTCGAATCCGTGCGGGGGCACCAGTGTTTGGGGGATTAGCTCATCTGGGAGAGCGCCTGATTTGCATTCAGGAGGTGGCTGGTTCGAGTCCAGTATCCTCCACCAATAAGAGATAAATACATACTTAATAGGAGCATACAAATGATAGAAGAATTAAAAAACTGGATTATTGCTATTGCTAAAGATTTTGTTAATGGTGCAACTGCTGGTGCAGGCGAACTATGTGATGAAACAGTAGAAACTGCAGGTACAATTTGCGACGAAACTAAAAAAGCAAATGCAAGTTTCGTTAAAGCAATAATGGACAGCATATAAGGAGACGTTATGTGGAAACCAAATCTTAAAGGACTAGCTGATTCTGTTAAAAAAGCAGGATCCAAGGTTGCAGGCGCTGGAAAAGGACTAGGAGCAAAAGCTAAAGGTTCTGTATCCAAAGCTACAGACAAAGTTAAAGGATTAAAAAAATTAAATCCATTTAAGAAAAAATAATTTAGGGAGGACTAGTTATGTGGAAATGGCTAGAAAAATTAGTAATTGGACCATACGAAAAGCCTTTGCGTTTGACCAAAGAATATAAAAAACCTAAACGAGCAAGAACTAAAAAAGGTAGATACAAAGCCGATAATAAATCTACGTCTGACTATAATGAGGCTTGGGTAGGTGGAAGAAAACCTAAAAAGAAAAAGAAAGTCTATACAATTAAGGGCAAAAAATATGTCCTCAAAAAAGGCAAAAAGAAAGCCAAAAAAGATCCGTACGCAGGTAAGTGGCAAGGTAACATCTAGAAAGAAAAGATTAACACCTTACGAAATCTATTTAAAAATATTAGAAGATCCTTCTTACGTTTTTAAGGATGATAAGAAATAAAATTATTTGTAATAGTCTAGGTCTTTTGGTTTCTTACTAAAAATCTTTTGTACAAAATCTACAACGTATCCAGTCCATTGTAAAACCAATGCCCATATTACTACACCTAAAAATAATATTAAACATACTGGAATCCATATAGTATAGAATAATACATCTGCAAGAGCTTCTATAATCTTTTTTACCATTTGACCTCCGGTGGTAGTGACATTAATATTGCGTCCATATTTCCTCCTGTTTGAAGTCCGAACTTTGTTCCACGATCATACATTAAATTAAATTCTACGTATCTACCTCTTTTGAACAACTGAACTTCTTTATCTTCTTGAGTATATTTGTACGTATTATTCAAGAAAACAATATGCTTCATTATATTTACAAAAGTTTTGCCCACATCTTTTACAAATTCCATATCTTTATCAAAGTCTTTAAAATGATAATCAAAAAATAAACCACCTATACCACGAGGTTCTTTTCTGTGAGGCAAATAAAAGTATTCATCGCACCACTCAGAGAACTTAGAATAATACTCTTCATTGTGTTGATTACACATCAATTCCAATTCAGTATGATACCATTCTTTTTGTTCATCATTTTTAATACAAGGTGTAACATCCATACCTCCACCGAACCAACATTTTTCTGTACAAATAAATCTTGTATTAAAATGCATTGCTGGAACCTTAGGATTTTTCATATGTAGTACAACTGATATACCCGATGCCCAAAAACTTGGATCTTTGTCTGTTCCTGGTATTTGTTTTTTAAAATCGTCTTCGAACTTACCAGATACTTCTGAAAAATTTACAGTTCCTTTTTCAAAAACATTTCCTTTAATTATTCTATGTTCTTGTTTCCATCCTTCTTTTTGTGAAGTTTTATGACTAACCATTTTAGCAGGATTTTTTGGATTAAATTCTTTTTCTAAGTCTTCAAGTTGTTCGCAAACATTATCTTGTAACGATGCAAACCAATCACGAGCAATACTTTGATATTTTAATTTTGATTTAATTTTCATTGTGCAGTAATTCTATTTCAACAGGTATAACCGGAACTGCTTCTAAGACATATCTTTCTTCTGGATATGTTATAGCAGGGTCTAATATAAAAGTTTTTTTACTAGCAGATTCATTACCAGCACACCCTGATAAAAATAATAAAACAAGTATACTAAATTTTAAATTTTTTAAGTTTTCCATTTGCAATTAATTTTCTTTTATTCTTCAAGTGTTCAGTTTCTATAAGTTTTTTGTTTTGTCCATAATAAGCGACAGCATAACCTTCTTTGCACATTTGAAGATTTAAGTTTTTACCATCAGCAAAAACTTCTCCAAGAATTCTACCAAACTTACCTGTTTCAGAACCTTTGTGGGTTTTAATTGTTAATTTTTTAGATTTTTTAATTGCATCTTGTAAATATTTTTTAGACAATAGTCCACGTACCTTTTCTTCTTTATTCCTTGTTCTACTTTCTGGTGTGTCTATTCCAAATAATCTAACTCTACTCTTGTATTGAATTTCAAAACCCATATCTAATACTACATCAATAGTATCACCATCTATTATTTTTTTAATAGACTTAATACGATATGAAAAGTCTGTTGAATCTCCTAATTTCGGTCCTCTAGCCATTAACTTCCCTTTCCTGGTTTTTCACTAAAATGTTTTAATTTACCTTTAACGTCTCGCCATTTTGCCTCATCGGCAGGAACATCTTCCGGTCTCTTTTTACTTATATTGGGCCACTGGACACTATATTTCTTATTGAAGTCAACCCATTCGTTGGCTCCATCATCTGTATCTGGTTGAATAGCACTTACCGGACATTCAATTTCACAAACTCCGCAATCAATACACTCATCTGGATGTATTACAAGCATATTTTCTCCTTCATAAAAGCAATCCACTGGACATACTTCCATACAATCCATTAATTTACATTTAATACAATTTTGGTTAACAATATAAGTCATTAAAAAATTATCCTTGTAAGTTTTTTAGCACAATCTTTCATACCATTAGTATGCCATACAATATTCTTCTTGGGTACAGCAGTATATAGTTCTATCTTTTTTAATTCTGGGTCACGAAGTTCTTTATCAGTATCTAAACATAATGCATCAGGGTGTATTCCTAGTTTCATTGCTTCTTTTGTTACGTGTTGTACAGGTTTAGTTTTTAATTCTCCTGCTTTTTCTAAATATGGTACTGGTGCATATAAAATAATCTTTACATTTTCACGCATACGCATTTCTCGTATTGATTCCAACACAACCAAGTTTTCCATATCACCTACATTACCACCTATAACTGTAATTGTTTTATTAGCATCTGTGTCTACTATCCATTGTCTAATTGCTTCAGTGACGTGTGGTGTAACTTGTACCGTAGCACCTAGGTAATCACCTTTACGTTCTTTGACAATAATGTCGTCCATTATTTGTCCAATGGTTATATAGTTTTTTGTTTTAGGTTTTAGAACATTTAAACAAGGATCTAGATACTTGTAGGAAGAACTTCCTGTTATATTTTTTTGGATTTCTTTGGCGAGACCGACTTTATCTATTGCTGAATGTACACCACTTACAACTATGCAATGGGTTTTATTTTTTGTCCTTGTCGTCTTTGTCGTCTTTTTTAACTTCTTCAAAGTCTGCATCTACAACATCTTCCTTTTTGTCGTCTTCTTTTGGTGCTTCAGTAGTTTGTTCTCCTTTACCTTGATCAGGTTGAGCGTCTTTATAAACTGCTTCACCAAGCTTCATGGATACACTTACTAAATCGCTAACTTTTTTCTTAATATCCTCAGCGTCTTTACCTTTAAGTGATTCTTGTAGAGCTTCTTTTGCCTTAATGATTTTTTCTTTATCTTCAGCAGATATTTTTTCACCGTGTTCTTTTAAATTCTTATCTATTTCGTGTAGTATAGAATCTGCTTGGTTTCTGGCATCAACTTCATCACGTCTTTTCTTGTCTGCCTCTTTATTTGCTTCAGCATCTTTAACCATTGTTTTAATTTCGTCTTCACTTAATCCACCATCAGACTTAATTGTAATTTTTTGTTCTTTACCTGTTCCTTTATCTTTTGCAGATACACTTAATATACCACTTGCGTCGATATCAAATGTTACTTCAATTTGCGGAATGCCTCTTGGTGCTGGTGGAATTCCTTCCAGGTTGAATGCTCCAAGCATTTTGTTATCAACCATCATTTCTCTTTCACCTTGAGACACTCTTATTGTTACTGCCGCTTGATTGTTTTCAGCAGTAGAAAATATTTGACTTTTCTTTGTAGGTATTGTTGTATTCTTTTCAATTAATTTAGTAGCAACTCCGCCTAGTGTTTCAATACCAAGTGATAATGGTGTTACATCTAAAAGTAATACATCTTTAACATCACCTTGTAACACTCCACCTTGTATTGCCGCACCCATTGCCACAACTTCATCTGGATTAACTCCTGTATGTGGTTCCTTACCAAAGAAGTTTTTAACTGTTTCTTTAACTTTTGGCATACGAGTCATACCACCTACTAATACTACTTCACTAATTTCATTAGCACTTAACCCTGCATCTTTTAATGCTGTTTTACAAGGTTCAATAGTTCTTTTAACTAAATCTTCTACAAGCAATTCAAATTTTGCTCTAGTTACTTTAATGTTAAGGTGTTTAGGTCCTGATTTGTCAGCAGTTATAAATGGTAGATTAATTTCTGTTTGAGTAGTTGAAGATAATTCACATTTAGCTTTTTCTCCAGCTTCTCTAACTCTTTGAATTGCCATCTTATCTTCTTTTAAATCAATCCCACTATCTTTTTTAAATTCTTTTACTAGGTAATCTGTTATAACACTATCAAAGTCTTCTCCACCCAATGATGTGTCACCATTTGTAGATTTAACTTCAAATACTCCGTCACCTAATTCTAATATTGAAATATCAAATGTACCACCACCTAAGTCGTACACTGCAATTATTCCTGTTTTATTTTTATCCAAGCCATAAGCAAGTGCCGCCGCCGTTGGTTCGTTTATAATTCTTTCTACTTCTAATCCAGCAATTACTCCTGCGTTCTTTGTTTCTGTTCTTTGTCTATCATTAAAGTATGCTGGTACTGTTATTACAGCCTTTTTAACTTCTTGACCTAAATATTTTTCTGCGGTCTCCTTCATCTTCTGAAGTACCTTTGCTGAAATTTCTGTTGGTGCGTATTGTTTGCCGTTGGCTTTAATCCAAGCATCACCCTTATCAGACTTAACAATTTCGTATGGTAGTGTTTGAATGTCCTTTTGGACAGAATCTCCATCAAAATTTCTACCTATCAGTCTTTTGGTAGCGAAAATCGTATTTTTGGCATTACTTACTGCCTGTCTTTTAGCAGGTGCTCCTACCAATTCTTCTTCATCTAAAAATGCTACTACTGATGGTGTAGTTCTATTTCCTTCTGCATTTTCTAAAACCTTTGCGTCTCTACCTTCCATAACGGAAACGCAACTGTTTGTTGTTCCTAAATCTATTCCTATTATTTTGCTCATAATTTTATTTCTCCTTTATATTATACACATATAAGTATGATTTGTCAATTGTCAAGACCCTTTTGGTGAAATTATTTAATGTAGTGTATCCAATTTGTCCGAACATTGGTGTTCTTCTATAAGATTTATGTTTTTTACTTTAACGTGAGGTTCTTTTCGGGCAAGAGTTTCCCAAGCATCTGATACATCCATAGCATAGATACCATAGCATTCTTCGTTTGGAAAATGGATTACGAATAACTTAACTGCGTACTTTAACATATACACATTTAGTTATCTGATTTTATTTTGGAAGTTCTTTTGGTTTCTC
>Ga0206679_10000802_pt1 | contig 26434 bp, 19 predicted proteins | sample M110012015metaG_FD_155464 | JGI IMG/M metagenome (GOLD analysis project Ga0206679, IMG submission 155464) | Ammonia-oxidizing marine archaeal communities from Monterey Bay, California, United States - M1 100m 12015 | ecosystem: Environmental > Aquatic > Marine > Intertidal zone | place: USA... | reverse complement strand
TTAGGAATCAAGGGTGTATTGTCTGGAAAGCTATATTGTTATGATGCCAAAACAAGTAATGTTCATCATATAAAGATTACGAAAAATGAGTTGTTGATCAATGAAATCAAAAATCGGCCACTCAAGCAAGAAGTAGTCCTTTCTTGTACTGCAAATATTCGGGAAATCACTGTTGAAAAGGCCTTAAAAAAAGCAAATGTAATTTTTTTAGATGTGCGTGAAATGGGTGAAGAACCCACACTTGAAATGGATAATTACCAACAAATCCCGCTTTCCAAAATATCAGAAAACCTATATGAAATTAATGCTGATAGTGAAATTATTGTACTCTGTCAAGGTGGGGAAAGATCAAAAAATGCCATTCAGATTTTAATTCAAAATAACTTTAATAATTGTCACAACTTAAAAGGCGGAGCTCCTGCTCTTTTGGCCCAATTAAAACACAATGCAGTATGAAAAAAACGAAAATTAAAAATGTATTTAAACAAGGAGCAATATCCTCCGAATTTATCGGTCAATCTATTGGGAAGCATCAATCAAAAACGGATATAGGTGCTCATAATATATTTTTAGGTCAGGTTCGTGCGGATGAAATAGAAGGCAAGATGGTTTCTGGTATTGAATATACGGCATACGAAGACATGGCCAATGAAAAATTTCATGAAATTAGGGAAGCCACTTTTGAGAAATTCAATTTGAGCTGCATGCACATATACCATAGCATTGGGGAAGTAAATATTGGGGAAATATGCTTGTTTGTTTTTGTTTCTTCTCCAAGACGAAAAGAAGTGTTTTTGGCACTAGAATATGTAGTTGAAAGAATAAAAAAGGAGGCGCCTATATTTGGGAAAGAGCTTTTTAATGACAATACGCATCAATGGAAGGTGAATAGCTAAAAAAAAGAGTGATTATGATCGATATTACGCACAAAATTAATACACAACGAGTAGCGGTTGCACAAGCTATTGTAAAAGTATCAAAAGAAGAAACCATTCAGGCGATAGAGCAAGATAAGGTGCCTAAAGGAAATGTTTTTGCCATGAGTAAAGCCGCGGGTCTTTTGGGCATAAAGAAAACACCAGATCTATTGCCCGACTGTCATCCTTTACCAATTGAGTATGCCGGAATAGAATTTGATATTGATGGACTCGAAATACGAGTGAAGTGTACAATAAAAACCATTTATAAAACGGGAGTTGAGGTAGAAGCCATGCATGGAGCAAGTGTTGTAGCATTGAATATGTATGATATGCTTAAACCCATAGACAAGGGAATTGAAATTCATCAAATCAAACTCTTAAAAAAGAAAGGGGGGAAATCAGATTATGTGGATCGTTTTCACAAGAATCTGAGGGCCGCTGTTGTAGTTTGTTCAGATACAATTTCCAAAGGTCAAAAGGAAGACAAAGCAGGCAAAGCTATTATTGAAAAACTAGAGTCATTTGATGTAGGCATCTATGATTATTGTATTATACCCGATGAGGTTAAAAGCATTCAAGAAAAAGTAACTGCTTACACTGAGTCTGATGTTGATATGGTGATTTTTAGTGGAGGAACGGGCTTATCAAATAGAGACGTAACTCCAGAAGCATTGGACGGGTTATTTGAACGGAAAATTCCAGGAATAGAGGAGGCAATACGTTCTTATGGTCAGGAGAGAACACCATATGCTATGTTATCTAGAAGTGTAGTTGGCACCATCGGAAAGACATTGGTTTTCGCCATTCCGGGGTCGACTAAAGGAGCAGCAGAATCTATGGATGCTGTTTTCCCTTCGGTATTACATGTTTTTGGAATTTTTAAAGGAGCAAGGCACGATTAATGAGAGAAGCATCACATATATTAACAGATCCATTCAATAGACAACATACTTATCTGCGTATTTCGATTATTGAGCGATGTAATTTACAATGCACCTATTGTATGCCCGAAGAAGGACTTCAATTAAGTCCAAGGAGCCATTTGATGAGCTATGAAGAAATCTATACCATAGCCAAAACATTTGTAGAGCATGGTGTGACCAAAATTAGGCTTACTGGAGGGGAGCCTCTTATCCGAAAAGACATTCACGTGATTCTTGAAAAATTGTCAAGTTTAAATGTGGAGCTTTCAATCACTACAAATGCTGTTTTAGTCGATAAGTATATTGACGTTTTAAAAAAATATGGTGTTAAGAAAATCAATGTGAGTTTAGATTCTTTACTTCCTGAAAAATTTAAACAAATCACGAGAAGGAACGACTTCGAAAAGGTGTACCAAAACATTCATTTATTGGTGAACGAGGGGTTTAAGGTGAAAATTAATACCGTTTTAATAAAAGGCTTTAATGACGATGAAATCATTGATTTTATTGAGTTTTCTAAAGATTTGCCAATTGCTGTTCGATTCATTGAGTTCATGCCTTTTAACGGAAATAAATGGAATCTGAATAAATTGGTTTCCTATGAGGATATTATGCATAAAGCCAGTGAAAAATACCCTCAAAAATTAATTCAGCGCATAGAAGATGCCCCAAATGACACTTCTAAAAACTTTAAAATTAAATCATACCGAGGGAGCTTCGCAGTAATCAGCTCAGTGTCAAACCCTTTTTGTGATAGCTGCAATAGAATACGATTGACGGCTAATGGTCGTCTAAAAAACTGTTTGTTTTCGGCAAAAGAATTGGATTTGTTATCTGCACTTCGTCAAGATGAGCCCATAGAGCCCATTATTGAAAAGGTTATTCAGAGAAAACAAAAAGTTCGAGGAGGAATGGATACCATGGAAACACTCCAGGAACCCAAAATCCATTCTAAAAACCGCAGTATGATTACGATAGGGGGGTAGTCGACTTTTGTTTGAACTTACCTTTGCTTTTTCTAATTCTAACGGCAACAACTTTGTATTCTGGACATTTGGCTTCAGAATCATGAACATCTCCAGTTAAATTATTTATCATTATTTCAGGAAAATGAAAGGTTGTACTTAAAACCCCAGGTTTTACTTCATCCGTAATCTTTGCTTTAACATCAACTTTTCCTCTAGGGGACTCAAGGCAAACATAATCGCCTTCATTAATAAGGTTTTCCGATGCATCTTCAGGATTAATCATTAAATAATCATCTGTTAAAAGTTCCTCATTTGAAGTTCTTCTAGTCATGGCGCCACAATTGTAATGTTCAAGCTCTCTGTTGGTGGTTAAAATGTAAGGAAATTCTTTCGCGTGAGATATAAGCTCTTCTGTTTCTCTCCAGGCATTAAATTCAAAATATCCTTTGCCTCTCTTAAATTCTTTAGTGTGAAGGATTTGAGTATCGGCTCCATCTTTATCAACTGGCCATTGAAGACCATTAATGCCAAGGCGTTCCCATGTGATACCTGCGAAAAAAGGTACGATTTGAGAAATTTCTTCAAGCATTCCTTCGGGGGTATAATCAGCTTGTTTATGGCCCATTTTATTCATGATGTCTATAATAATTTGACCATCAGGTTTTGAACCTTCTACAGGTTTAACTACTTGATGTACAGCTTGAACTCTTCTCTCTCCATTGGTAAAGGTTCCACTTTTTTCAAGGAAAGAGGCACCTGGTAAAATTACGTCAGCATGTTTTGCTGTTTCAGTCATAAAAAGCTCCTGCACAATAACCAATTCAGTAGCATCAAGTGCCTTAATTACTTTTTTCGTGTTTGGATCTGTTTGTACAATATCTTCTCCTATTACCCATAATGATTTGAGCTTGCCTTCAAGTGCCGCATCAAACATTTCTGGAATTTTGTATCCGACAATTTTAGGCACATCTACACCATAAAACTCGTTATATTTTTTATTTGCTTCATCATTGGTGACATCAAGGTATCCAGCACCTTGATGTGGCTGAACGCCCATATCTGCACTACCCTGAACATTATTTTGTCCCCTGAGAGGGTTAACGCCAACACCTCTTCTACCTATGTTTCCGGTGAGCAAAGCGAGGTCGGCAATTTGCATAACGGTAAATGTACCTTGTGAATGCTCTGTTACGCCCAATCCATGAAAAGACATGGCATTTGGAGCTTTTGCATACGCTAGAGCGGCAGTTCTAATTAAACTACGGTCTACCCCACACACCTTTTCAAGGTGATCTAAATCAATATTCAATATTTCGTTTAAAAAATCATTATACCCTTCAGTTCGTTTCTCAACAAAATCCTTGTCTTCAGCTTTTTCTGAAATGATATAATAAATCATCATGTTCAATACCGCCACATTTGTTCCGGGTCGAAGTGGAATATGGTAGGTAGCGTATTTGGCCAATTCTGTTCTCCTTGGATCGATGACAATCGAAACATTGTCGGATTTCATGGCAAATTGCTTTAATTTTGCACCAGTTACGGGATGGGCATCAGTTGGATTTGCTCCAATGACCAAAATACAGTTCGTGTCTTTTAAATCGTCTATAGAATTTGTTGCGGCTCCAGTTCCAAAGGTTCGTTGCATTCCCAAGGCAGTTGGTGAATGGCATACTCGGGCACAGCCGTCAATATTGTTCGTTCCGATAACGGTGCGTATGAATTTCTGCATCAAATAATTCTCTTCGTTTGTACAACGAGCAGAAGAGATTCCCGCGATGGAATCGGGGCCAAATTCCGTTTTATACGCAGACAATTTTTCTGCGATATACTCATACACTTCATCCCAGCTTACTTTTTCAAATTCTCCATTTCTTTTAATCATTGGTGAATTCAATCTATCCTTGTGATTGTAAAATTTAAAGGCGTATCGACCTTTAATACAAGTGTGTCCCTGATTTACTTCTGCGTCATACGGCGCTGTGATACTCATTATTTCGCCGTTACTGGTTGAAACTTCAAGATTACATCCTACTCCACAATATGTGCAAATAGTTCGGGTTGTTTCTGAAGAGTGAATAGCCTTTGATTGAAATACATCTGAAATTGCCGAGGTTGGGCATGCTTGCGAGCAGGCGCCGCAACTTACACAATCAGAATCCATAAAGCTTTGATCTAATCCTTTGATAATTTTTGTGTCAAAACCTCTTCCAGCCATACTTAAAACAAATTCTCCTTGCACTTCATCGCATGCACGAACACAGCGATAGCAATTAATACATTTTGATAAATCTGAGGTCATGTATGGATGGCTCAAATCTTTTTCCCTTGATAAGTGATTGTCTCCTTCAGGATAGCGCACATCTCGAATCCCAACTTGAGCGGCAACAGTTTGTAACTCACAATTCCCATTTACTTCACATGTTAAACAATCTAAGGGATGGTCGGTTAAAACCAGTTCGATAATATTTTTTCGGAGTGCCTGCACAGATTCTGTGCTTGTATAAATATATTGGCCTTCAGAAACAGGAGTGTGACAAGAAGCCATTGTTTTTACGGGTCCGTTTTCATCCAAGGCAACTTCCACACTGCAAACTCGGCATGACCCAAAAGGATCTAGGTTGGGAGCATCACATAATGTTGGCACGAGATTTTTCTCTCGATACCTTCGTATAAAAGTTAGGATTGTTTCACCTTCTTTTATTTCAAATGCTTTATTGTCAATGTATGCGGTTTTCATAGCAGTATCATTTATTTAAAGTATTGTTTCAGTTCACCATCAAAATATTGCAGTGCATTCCGAACGGGCAAGGGAATTCCACCGCCATGAGCACAAAGAGAACCTTGTTCAAGAGTAGTAAGTAGGTCAGTGAACAGTTGTCTGTCAATTTTATAATCAGTATTAAGTGCTTTTTCAGAAAGCTCTTGTCCACGTTTTGTTCCCAATCTACAAGGGAAGCATTTTCCGCAGCTTTCATAAGAGGCAAAATCAAATAAGTGCTCTATAAGCTTCATAATTGGGTAGTCATTAGGTATACACACAATAGAGGCATGTCCCAGTAAAAATCCGTGGTTGGCAAAAGATTCAAAATCGATATTTAGGTCATTGATTTTTGAAATCGGTACTAGGCCTCCCAAAGGACCTCCAATTTGTAATGCTTTAACCCCTGTTTTAAATCCTCCACCCAATTCATTCACAACTTTAGATAATGAAGTTCCCATTTCCACCTCATACATTCCGGGTTTGTTAAAAAAGCTATCCAAACAAATCAGTTTCGTTCCTGAAGAACGTTCAGTTCCTATAGATTTCCAGGAGGCACCACCTTTAGAAATGATATAGTGAACCGCAGCAAGTGTTTCTACATTGTTTACAGTTGTGGGTTTATTAAATAAACCTTTCTGTGCTGGAAAAGGCGGACGCACACGTACTTCTGGTCGTTGTCCTTCTATTGAATTTATCAAGGCAGTCTCTTCACCACAAATGTAGGACCCTTGTGCTTGAATAATCTTAAATTCAAAGTCAAAACCACTACCATCGATATTCTTTCCAATTAATCCTTCTTTTCGAATATCATTAATTGCATTTTCTAAAATTTCAACAGCTTCTGGGTATTCTGCTCGAAGATAAATAATCCCATATTGGGCATGTGATACGTATCCTGAAATCAACATACCGAATAACACCGAATGAGGTCGTTGTTCTAATAAATATCGATCTGAATACGCCCCAGGATCACCTTCATCGGCATTACAAATAATAAATTTTGTTTCGTTTTCTACATTACGACAGAATTCTAATTTCAAACCCATTGGAAACCCGGCTCCACCACGTCCCCGAACGTTTGACAGCTTAATTTCTTCCAAAACAGCTGCAGAATCCTGCTTCAGCGCCTCTAAAAACGGAGTATAATATTCCTTGATGCTAGTGAATTCCTTTGTCAAAATTTCTGGACCACTTGCTTTAACATTGTAGTGGTCTTGATTTAATTTGTCCTTAGCACCCAGAATAGAGCTTAAGTTTTCTATCGCACTACCAGAGTAGTTTTTCCCTTTAATATGAAATGCACTATTTTCATGACAGCGTCCCAAACAGGTCATGTGCCCAATCTGTGACGAATCGAATTTCGATTTTAAAGATTCTATTACGCTTTCCTGAGTTCCAGCACAAACGCAGGCAGTACCATTACAGACATAAACCTCTTTACCCTTATTTTCTTCTTTCATAAAGTCATAAAAGCTCGCGGCTCCAAAGGCGTTTGCTTTTCCAATGAGGAATTCGTCAGCAAGCTTGGCCATATCTTCTTCAGATGGTGCTCCATCCGTTTTAGAAAGCTCTCCCATTTTGTTGAAAAGATTGTCTTTTATTCCTTTTCTTCCTAGTAAATCACTTAAGTTATTTGACATTTTTTTAATGTTCTATTTTATGGTATCTTTTTATTTTATCCGTTGTGGATTCGAATAACAAGTGGTTCGTTCTCCACGACTGAATCCAAATAAGGTCATTCCCAGTTCTTTTGCATAGTCAACAGCTAAAGATGATGGAGCTGAAACAGCCGCTAAAAAAGGAATTCCTCCTTTAAAACACTTGATTACTATTTCATATGAAATTCTACCACTAACAGTAATAATCTTTGCTTTATTCAAAGTCTTTAAATTAATCAATTTTCCAATAACCTTATCCACAGCATTATGTCTTCCAATATCTTCCATAGAGCATAATAGCTCTCCAGACAACGTAAATGCTGCTGCTGCGTGGGTTCCACCGGACTGTTCAAAATCGTATTGCTTTGTTCTCATCTCGTCAAAGTGATGGTGAAGTATGGAAACATCTATTTGTTCTTTTTCAAGTATTTTATCATAATTAAAAGTTAGCTCTTCGAGCTCTGTCTTTCCACAAATTCCACAAGAAGATACAGAAAGTAAGCTTCGACTGTTTGAATATCCTTTTCCAAGTATCTCTTCAGGAATATTGATATTTGCAATCGTTATAACACCTTCTTTGTTGTCATTTTCTAGGGTTATTTCTGGATTGAAAGAAGTATTTGAAATAATATCTTCCGAGTGGAGTAAACCTCTTATTAGACTTACATCTTCACCAGGTGTTCTCATCGAAACGGTGAACGGTTTATCGTTAATATTGATTTGTAGTGCCTCCTCAATCGTTAGAGCATCTAGGACTTTAGCCCCAGTATTACCCATAAATTTTTTACCTTCATATTTCCTTGTTGCCATGCTTTATATTAATTATTAAAGCTTAAAACAATCCAGAAATAATTCCATCATTGTCAATATTTATGTTTTCAGAAGCAGGATGTCCAGGTAAACCTGGCATGCGCATCATGTCACCAGTGATTGGAATTAAAAATCCGGCACCCGCCGCAATTTCAATTTCTCTTATGGTTATGGTAAAGCCTTCAGGACGACCAATTACTTTTGGGTCGTCAGATAAAGATTTTTGTGTTTTGGCCATGCAAATGGGTAAGTTTTCCATTCCTAAATCAGCTATTGTTTTAAGATTTTTCTTTGCTTTTACAGAATAATCTACTTGAACTGCACCATATACCTTGGTGGCAATTGTTTTAATTTTATCTCGAACTGACATCTCCCAATCATAAAGAGGTTTGAAATTTGATTCTCCCGATTCGACCACTTCTACTACCTGTTTGGCTAGATCAAGAGCTCCTTCTCCTCCCTTTGCCCAGACTTCCGCAACTGCTATTCTTATGTTTTTTTCTTTTGCAAATAGTTGAATGGCCTCAATTTCAGAATCAGTATCTGAAACAAATCGATTGATAGAAATTATTGGGACTAAATTAAACTGTCGAATATTTTCAAGGTGTTTTTCTAAGTTAGGGATTCCTTTTATTAGGGCACCTACATTTTCATCTGTTAGGGATTTTAGATCAGCACCTCCGTGATACTTTAATGCTCGAATAGTTGTGGTAACCACAACTGCTTTTGGCGAAAGACCGGCGCTTTGACATTTTATGTTTAGAAATTTTTCTGCCCCTAAATCAGAACCAAATCCAGCTTCAGTGACTGTGTAATCTGAAAATGTCATTCCCATTCGAGTGGCAATGACAGAGTTTGTCCCTTGAGCTATATTAGCAAATGGGCCACCGTGAATAATGGCGGGATTACCTTCAATGGTTTGAACAAGATTAGGTTTAATCGCTTCCTTTAGTAAAGCAGCCATTGCTCCTTCAGCCTTTAGGTCTTTACAGAAAACAGGTTCTTTTTTAAATGTGTATCCAATAAATATATTCCCTAATCGCTGCTTGAGGTCAGCCAAGTCATTTGATAAGCATAGGATGGCCATTATTTCTGACGCCGCTGTAATATCGAATCCTGTTTCACGAGGAACTCCTGATGTAGGACCTCCAAGTCCAACGACAATATTACGGAGAGCCCTGTCATTCATGTCCATCACACGTTTCCATGTGACGGTTCTAGCATCTATTCCCAGAGAATTTGTTTTGGATTGAATATTATTATCTATTAAAGCTGAAAGCAAATTGTGTGCTTTTTCAATAGCTGAAAAATCTCCAGTAAAATGCAGATTAATATCTTCCATAGGTAGTACCTGAGAGAATCCTCCACCTGTAGCTCCGCCCTTTATTCCAAAAACCGGTCCCAATGATGGTTCACGAAGGACAACTGTTGTTTGCTTGCCTAGTCGATTTAACCCTTCTGAAAGGCCAATAGACATCGTTGTTTTACCCTCGCCAGCAGGTGTAGGAGAAATAGCTGTCACCAAAATAAGATTGCTTTGATTTACTTTTTCTTTATCAATTTTTGATTGAGGAAGTTTGGCTTTATGTTTACCATACATTTCAATGTCATCTTCATTCAATCCGAGTTTTTTAGCAATCGTTCGAATGTCTTTCAGTTTAATCTTTTTTGCTATTTCTTGATCAGTCATAATTGTTCGCGTATTTTAAATAGAGTCAGTAGTTTTATTATAGGCATGGGTGTGTCAATATTCTATTATGAATTGACTAAAAATAATGATTTCTATACGAATAATCCCAATAATTGAATTAACTGAATGAATACAAAGTCAATATTGCCAAACTAAAAAGAGGTGTAAATTTTTTATAAAACAGGAATTTCTTTGATTCACTCCTTTAGGATAGAGTATTGGCACAATATATTGAGTTGTAGGTCAATCTCTTTTTCTAAATTTGCACGTAACTCTTTGTTAATATGAAATTAACTTATTTTGCCTTGCTTTTCCTCCTTATTCAGTCATGTGCAACTGAGACAAAGCAATTTTCAAATCATTTTCATCTCGAATGTAGTGGGGAAAACATATCTGATTCTAAATTCGTAGAGGGTTCGGAATTTCTTAACAATGCCAGTTGTCGTTCAAATGCAAAAAGCAGAACGGGCAGCTATGGTTTCAGGCTTAATTCTAAACAAAAATTCGGTCCAACATATAAGTTAAAATCTATCAAAAAAGGGGATGTGATTTATGCTTCTGTTTGGCGTTTAAAAGGAAGTGAAAGTGGAAAGCTTGTGATCGGTTCCAATTCCGATATTCAATACGAGAGTGGAGAGCATGTGGTAAATGAACAAGGTGACTGGGAACAATTGAAGTGCAGTTTTATTGCGCGTCAGAATTATGAATATGTCTCTGTCTATATTTGGAACCCCAATGAGAAAGATGTTTATTTTGACGATTTAATTATTGATTGTTTTCGAAATCGAAAAAAGCCAACTCAAATTTCTGAGGTGGATATCCTAAGAATTGAAATTCCTCAAACTGCTATGGATAGCATAACTGACTTTCGTAATACGGCATTAAAACAAGATATTATAAGTTCAGACCTTAAGACTTATTTTGACGCGTTTATTAATATTAATGGAAAAAATCAACCTGTATCATTGAGGATTAAAGGCGACTGGGTGGATCATCTGGAGGGAGACAAATGGTCTTATCGAATTAAAATAAAGGGCAGTAATTCATATAATGGGATGAAAAAATTCTCTATTCAGGATCCTTCGACACGGTCTTTTATGATGGAGTGGTTTGCTCATAGATTATTTGAGAAAGAAGACATTCTAACTACTCGTTATCAATTTAAACTTGTAATCATTAATGGTGTAAATAAAGGAGTTTATGCCTTGGAGGAACATTTTGACAAAAGACTATTGGAGTATAGGAATAGAAGGGAAGGGCCGATAGTGAAATTTGATGAAAGTGGAATTTGGCAGGCTCGTTTAAATCAAAAAGAAACGGGTGCGCCTTTTAAAAAATACCCTTATTTAGAGTCCTCTGAAATATTACCTTTTAGTAAAAAGCGTACGCGTAAAAACCCAACCCTTTTAAAGCAATTTATGACTGCAAAAAGTCACATGGAGCGTTACAGAAATCTCGACGAAAATATTGAAGAGTTTTTAGATATTGATAAGATGGCTCGATTTCTTGCGCTATGCGAGGTAATGAATGCCACTCACGGACTAATATGGCACAATCAGCGGAATTATCTGAATCCTGTTAAAGCTTGTCTTGAACCCATAGCATATGACTGCTTTACAACTGAACTTAAAATACATCATGAATTACTTGGAAAAGCAACCCGGTGGAGAAGTGATGCAGATTTCACCATATTAGATGCCCTATTTTTAAATCCAACATTTGATGAATTATATATTAAGTACCTTAAAAAATACACCCAAAAGTCATATTTAAAAGTTGCTTATAAGGAGTTTGAAAAAGATTTACAACATTACGAGGGATTGTTGGCTCATGAATATCCTATGCACAAGATTGATCGTGATTATTTTGAAACAAATCGAAAAAATGTCGAAGAAAAAGTACGTAAGTATATTAAATTGCCTCCTGTAAATAGAAAGATTAGTAAAGCAGATGTATATACAGATACAAAACAAGATGTCCTATTTGATAAGGCTGCATTAAATGTTTATACAATTCAATCAGATTCTTTATCGAGTATATTGCAATTCGAAAATTATTTTTTATCCGAGATAGAAATAATAGGTTACTCAACTAAGCTCAATAAGAAATTGGTTATTCCAATGCCGAGTTCATTTAGTCTTGGTTCCTATTATGGAAAGGCTACTTCAATATCAAAATCTTTCAAGTTCAATCCGAAATACATTTATTACAAAACAGAATTAACTGGAGATTCTTTAATTCGGTCAAAGGTGAGTGCTTTTCCACCCACTCAACATATTAAGGTTTTGGGGTCAAGAGCCAAATCCTTGTGCAATACTAATGATAGTATTTTTGTCTTGGAAAAAGGTATTTACACCTTTAGCTCAACTGTATATTTTCCTAGGAATAAAAAGCTCATTATAAAAGAAGGAGTTCGGATAAACTTAAAAAACAATGCCCGATTTGTTTCCTATTCTCCTATTGAAATAAGAGGGTCAAAAGACAATCCTGTTGAATTTTTCTCCACAGATCAAAAGGGTGGGGGAGTAATCATTTTACCTGAAGGAAAAAAGGTGATTCTTGATCACGTAAACTTCTCAAAGCTAACTGCAGGGAATAGTCATAATTGGGTTTTAACGGGAGCAGTGACGGTCTATGAGGGAGAGGTTGAAATTTCCAATTGCGTATTTCGGAATAACAGGTCCGAGGATGCCTTAAACCTGATAAGGTGTAATTTTAAAATGCAGGAGAGTATTATTTCGGATACTCAATCTGATGGATTTGATGCTGACTTTTGTAACGGAAGGATAAGAAATTGTCAATTTAATAATACAGGTAACGATTGTATTGATTTTTCAGGAAGTCAAATTTCAATTGAATCGTGCAATATTGATGGCTCAGGAGACAAAGGGATATCGGGAGGAGAAAGGTCAAATCTGAAGGTTGTGGATTGCGTTATTGAAAATGCATCAATAGCCGTTGCCTCAAAAGATGACTCAGAAATTGTCGTTGAAAACTCTCAAATCAGGAATTGTTCATATGCTTTCGCATCATACCAAAAAAAGTCAGAGTTCGGCCCATCAAGCTTAAACGTTAAATCGACAAGCTTAACAAATGTTCAAAGTGAACGACTTATCGAGTTGGATTCTGAAATCATATTCAATGGAAAGCAATTTATCGGTAAAGAATCATTCGATATAGACTCGATGTATAGCATCTTTACAAAAAGCCTTTAATTTAGGAAAACCATACATCGCGTATCACTTCCTTACCCATGAATTGATTAACACGTTCTATGATCACCTGCTTGCCAATATGGAGCTGTTCCCTCATCACAGAAGAATCAATTGTAAGGAGTAATTTTTGATTTTTGATTTCAATACTTTTAGTTCGGTGTGCCACAGCTTTCCCCATTAGCTCAGGCCATGCTTCAGCTAAATCGAGCTCCTTCATCTTATCGTCAAGATTGTATGCCTTCAAGAGCTTTTCTATCACGTCTCCTAATTGCTGCTCTTTCGATGACCTACGTTTATTCTTATACATATTTTAAAGTTAGATAGAAATTTCATTTACTGAGCCATCTTTTGTTTCAAATAGTTTAGATTGCATAGATAAGCTATTTAAGAGTTTCACCATTCTGTCTCTATCTGTATCTGAGATTATCACTTGCCCAAAAAACTTATTGGTAACAAGAGCAACAAGTTTTTGAACACGATCATGATCCAATTTATCAAAGATGTCATCCAGCAATAATATTGGACTCGTTTCCTTCATTGCTTTTAACCACTCGAATTGTGCCAAACGCAAAGCAATTATAAAAGATTTTTGTTGACCTTGTGAACCAAACTTTTTTATCGGATGGTCTTTAATCGTAAATAAGAGGTCATCTTTGTGGGTTCCTACGTTAGAATATTGAGTGAATGAATCCTTTTTGTGATATTCTTTTAAGAGTTTCGAGAAATCTGATTCGCTTAATTGAGATCGATATTTAATTTTGACATTTTCCTCATGATTTGCAATTTCATCATAAAACTTTTTAAAAATGGGAATAAATGAAGTTACGAATTCAGCTCTTGTTCTATGAATTTCATTGCCGAGATTTACCATTTGAACGTCCCAAACTTCAATTGATTCTATGTCAAAAAGACGATGGTCATTCATGTTTTTTAATAGTGCATTTCTTTGCTTAAGAACTTTTTGGTATGATTGCAAATGATTCAAATAAGAAGGGTCTACCTGAGAGATGATGCCGTCAATCCATTTTCTTCTTAATTCACTTCCCTCATTTATTAAATCACCGTCATACGGAGAAATAAACACCACTGGAAATTTCCCGATGTGATCAGCTAGCTTTTCATATTCTTTTTTATTGAGCTTCACTGATTTTTTAGCACCAAGCTTATAAGAGCAATTAACAGTATATTTTTTTTCATCATATTCCCATTTACCTGAGATGCTGAAAAATTTTTCATTGAATTCGATATTTTGCTTATCAATTGAATTAAGGTAAGACTTACACATACTTAAATAATGTATAGCATCTAAAATATTGGTTTTACCACTGCCATTAGGACCTATGAACGCATTCACTCCAGGTGAAAATGAGATTTCAGAGTGATGATGATTCTTGAATTGATGTAGGCTTAGTTCCTTGATTTGCATTTAAAACCAAAGGTAATAGAATCGGATTATTTTGATATGCAACTTTATGTAAAAAATAAAAGTCATAAATTAGAGAAATGTTGCATAAGCTAAAGCACATAATAATTTTTACCTTTTTACTACTTGGTCTTTTGTCAAGTCAGGGTTGTTATGGACAGCTAGTTATCACTAATCAAGGAGGGACTGCTCAGGATATCGTTGATGCGATGGTTGGTTTTGGATTGGATGTGAGCAATGCAACAATTTCATGCCCAAGTGATTCATATGGTACCTTTACCAATGGTGAAACTACTTGTGCCACTATACCAAGTGGGGTTCTTCTCTCTACAGGAAATCTTAATAATATTGGTTTGCCTGCAGGAACCCAAGATTTTTCCCCGAATTTTAGCGAACAAATGGATGGCAATGGTCCATTTGGGATATCATGTAATGACCCAGAATTATTATCACTAGAGCCCTCAGCTCAATACGACTGTTGTATATTGGAATTTGATGTTATACCCACATGTAATACTTTACTGATACGCTTTGTATTTGGTTCTGAAGAGTACCCTGAATATGTAAATAGTAGTTATAATGACGCTTTTGGTTTTTTTGTAACGGGTACAAACCCTGGTGGAGCAAATTATAATAATACCAATGTGGCAACTTTGCCTGACAATGTTACCATTGTAAGTGTTGACAATGTAAGTCCTTTTACAAACCCAGCTTTCTACATAAATAATGCAGGATGCACAAATATTGCTCTTGACGGGTTAACAACTGTACTAACTCGAGAAATAGATGTAATTCCCTGTGAATCTTATCATTTTAAGCTAGCAATTGCCGATGCTGGTGATCCAATTTATGATTCAGGTGTTTTTATAGACTTTTTGGAATGTGTAAATGCCATTGAGCCAGTATTATCATCAACACCAGCAGGATGCCTAGGTAATGATGGTACGGCAACGGTTGACCTTTCTGGGGGATTTCCGCCTTACACCGTTTCATGGAATACCATTCCAGTACAGGCTGGCAATACAGCAACTGGTCTTGCTCCAGGAACCTATGAAGTCACCATAGACGATGCAGGTGCATGTACGAGCCCTATTACTCAAACTGTGGTTGTTTCCTCTTCGGTGAATAATGTAACTCCCACGTTTACTCAAGAAGGACCTTTTTGTGAGGGAGCTGTAATTTCGGATTTACCACAATCATCAAATGAAGGCATTACGGGAAGTTGGTCACCTGCGATTGATAATACCCAAACAACAACTTACACCTTTACTCCTGATGCGGGACAATGTGCGGATGTGGTTACTATGGATATTGCCATTGATCCTTCTCAGGTTCCGACCTTTACTCTACAGGGTCCATATTGTGAGGGGGATGCTATTCCTAATATAAGTACAACTTCAAATGAAGGAATAAGTGGAAGCTGGTCACCTGCTATAGACAATTCTCAAACGACGACTTATACTTTCACACCAGATGTGGGACAGTGTTCGAATACACAGACCATGGAAATTACAATAGATCCCTTAGTAACCCCGACCTTTACTCAGCAGGGCCCTTATTGTGAGGGGGATGTTATTCCTAATTTAAGTACAACTTCAAATGAAGGAATAATTGGAAGCTGGTCACCTGCGATAGACAATTCTCAAACGACAACCTATACTTTTACACCAGATTTGGGACAGTGTTCGAATACACAGACCATGGAAATTACAATAGGTCCCTTAGTAACCCCGACCTTTATTCAGGAGGGTCCGTATTGTGAGGGTGATGTTATTCCTAATTTAAGTACAACTTCAAATGAAGGAATAATTGGAAGCTGGTCACCCGCAATAGACAATTCTCAAACGACGATCTATAATTTCACACCAGATGTGGGACAGTGTTCAAATACACAGACTATGGAAATTACAATAGAACCCGTAGTGACCCCGACCTTTAACCAGCAGGGCCCTTATTGTGAGGGGGATGCTGTTCCTAATATAAGTACAACTTCAAATGAAGGAATAATTGGAAGCTGGTCACCTGCTATAGACAATTCTCAAACGACGACCTATACTTTTACACCAGATTTGGGACAGTGTTCGAATACACAGACCATGGAAATTACAATAGATCCCGTAGTGACCCCGACATTTACTGAGCAGGGTCCTTATTGTGAGGGTGATGTTATTCCTAATTTAAGTACAACTTCAAATGAAGGAATAATTGGAAACTGGTCACCTGCAATAGACAACTCTCAAACGACGACCTATACCTTTACACCAGATTTGGGACAGTGTTCGAATACACAGACCATGGAAATTACAATAGATCCCTTAGTGATCCCGACCTTTACTCAGCAGGGGCCATATTGTGAGGGTGATGCTATTCCTAATATAAGTACAACTTCAAATGAAGGTATAAGTGGAAGCTGGTCACCGGCGATTGATAATACACAAACGACGGCCTATACTTTTACACCAGATTTGGGACAGTGTTCGAATACACAGACCATGGAAATTACAATAGACCCCTTAGTTACCCCTTCCTTTGATCAAGTAGGACCTTATTGTGAGGGAAGTAATCCCCCTGCACTAACCACGACTTCTAATGAAGGCATTGAAGGAGTTTGGGGTCCACCAGGAATAAATACGAGTATTATAGGTCCATCGACATTTGCGTTTGTTCCAAATACAGGTCAATGCGCTACCAATCAGACGATTGAGATTATTATTACTCCTTTGCAAACTCCTAGTTTTAATCAGGTTGGTCCATATTGTGAAGGATCTGTCATATCTGATTTGAATACTATTTCCAATGAGGGTTATACTGGTAGCTGGTCTCCATCGATAGACAATACACAAACAACCACATATACTTTTACTCCAGATGCTGGTCAGTGTTCTAATATACAAACGATGGAGATTGTGATAGACCTGTTGGAGACACCTACTTTTGTTCAACAACCACCTATATGCGTTGGAGATAATTTCACCTTGTCAAATATTTCTAATGAAGGTATAACCGGATCTTGGTCGCCTGTTATTGACAATACCCAAACGACCCCTTATACTTTCACTCCTGACGCCGGTCAATGCTCAAACGAACAGATTATGGTAGTGTCAGTTGGACCTCCAGAAACACCTACTTTCGCGATTATGGGACCTTATTGCGAGACTGGGAATATTGATGACTTGCCTTTAACTTCTTTAGAAGGTTATACAGGCACTTGGAATCCCAACATAGTCGATAACAGCACGGCGGGTATTTTTACCAGTACCTTTACGCCAGACATTGGACTTTGTGCTATATCGTCATCGATAGATATAACTATAACGGAAGACCCTTCCATTACAGCTGCTGCTTTAGACAGCACCTTGTGTGAAGGGGAGTCTGCAGTTTTATTTGCCATGGATATTACAGGAGGACAACTAGTCGAAACCTTTACGATGGATGTTACTGCTCCGTTTAGTTATACTACCTCCAACACTAATGCTGCGGGTAGTTATTATGTTATTGTAAGTGGTACCATCATAGCTATGAGTGGAGAGGTAAGAGACGCTAACTATCAATTTATTCTAAATAACAATCCTGTGAATCCTCCCGTCCCTGGATGTGTGTGGCAGTGGAATGGTTCTAGTGTTGCTTCTCAATCAACCGTTCCATTTGTATATAATCCAGCCCATGTTTACAACTACTTTTTCAGCGGTGGAGCACCACAAACGTTCACTTTTTCAGATAGTGGTCCTTACAGCGATAATTCAGGAGGTTTAGTATTTGAAATATATTATATGGGAGACTTATTGTGGTCAACAGGTGCTACTGAAGTAGCAGATACAATTGTTCCTCCTGCAGGAAATAATACCTATACAGTTTCAATTGATTTTGGAAATGGATGTGTTGCAAGTGATGAGGTCGATGTTTTTGTGAATTCATTGGATTCCCCCACTTTTACACCGATACCTCCAATTTGTGTAGGTGGAGATATTATATTACCCATTTTATCGAACGAAGGATATACAGGCACATGGTCTCCTGCTATTGACAATACACAAACTACAGAATATACTTTTACCCCTGATGTGGGTCAGTGTGCTGATGTTCAAACATTAACGGTAGTTGTTGGACCTCCAAGCACTCCGACTTTTGATTTGATTCCTCCTATATGTTCTGGTTCAAATTTAAGCTTATCATTGGTTTCCATTGAGGGTTATACTGGTACGTGGTCTCCAGCTATTAATAACACTCAAACAACTACTTATACTTTTACTCCAGATCCAGATCAATGTGCTTTGACAGCAGAATTAAGCGTTGAGGTTTTAGAAAACCCAATTATATCTGCCGGAGACCCTATAATAGTATGCGATGGAGATGTAGTAACACTTTCGGGTAGTGGTGCTGGTTCTGGTGGAAATTATGCATGGGACAATGGGATAGAAGATGGGGTGTCGTTCACGGTTACAGAGACTACACTTTATACGGTTACTGGTACGGATGAAAATGGATGTATTGGTACAGCAACTGTGTTGGTAACAGGTTTACCTGTACCTATAGCTGGTATTTCGGCAAGTCCTGAATCTGGCGGTGTACCTTTAGATGTAACTTTTACCAATACGAGTCAAAACGCCACATCGTATGAATGGGATTTTGGAAATGGTCAATTTGCTGCAGTTAATGATGAAAGTGAACAAAATAGTATATATGAAGATTTTGGAACTTATACGGTTTGGTTAGTAGCGGATAATGGTATATGTGCTGATTCAGTTTCAGTAATAATTACAACTACGGTCGAGCCATGGATTTTTGTACCTAATGTATTTACACCCAATGAGGATGGTTCCAATGAGATCTTTATGGTGTCAACGGAAAATATGCAATCTATTGAATTGTTGATTGTGAACAGATGGGGGAATTTAATGGCAACTATTGATGACTTAAACAGTGGTTGGGATGGAAAAACACCAAGCGGTAGTGATGCCAAAGAAGGCGTGTATTTTTATAAGTATGCTGCTATTGGACTAGATGGTTCGGAATGGATTGGTCATGGTTTCTTAACTCTAATTCGTTAATCTTTTACATACATCCACCACATTATTCCCGTGAATAATATTAGTGAGATGACAACATAGATATTTGGGTTCCATGTATTCTTTTTATCAAATAAAAGAGATTTTCTCAAGTACAAATTTTCATTAATCAGCTCCTTTCTTTTGTTAATTAACAAGGTTAATTTCTCTTTTAAGTCGACAGATTCTTTATATTCAAGAATTAATTCTAGAGCCTCTATTTGATTCAATAGAAGATTGTGTTTTTCCCCTAGGTTAATACAAGAGTCAATATAAAGTGAACCTTTTATCGAGTCTCCAGTTTGAAGGTGATAATTTGCAATATTCATGTATGCTTCACAAGTGTAAAAGTGAAATCCTTGTGATTTTCTTTGATTCAACACTTCTTGAAACAAAACTAATGATTCATCATAATTTGATGACATAAATGCTAAAATTGCTTCATTATTTATAGCTCGTGTTGCAGTGAATGGTGCGTCGCAAATTTTGGCATAATTAAATTGTTTTTTAAAACAATACCTCGCCCGTTTCTCTTGGTTTTTATCTAGAGCAATTTGACCTAAGAAAGAATAAGCATTAGCAACAGATTCGTATTTTTCATCTTCTAATGCCTGACGGATGTAATGCTCCGCATACATCTGAGCAGAAATTATTTCCCCTGCCTTTAATTGACTTTTTGCAAGATTAATTTCTGCCATATATGACATGCCAATAATAGTCGAATTCCTTCCATGTTTCAATGAGCTTTGAAATGCGACACTTGCTGTTTTGTAATCGCCTAAAAGCAGGTGGGCTATTCCTATTTCGTTATAGGCCTCGGAAATTAGTTTTTCATCACCAAGATTAAGAAAAATTGATTTTGAGGCATCTAAAAGCTTCAAGCCTCTTTTTATTTCTCCATACCGCACATCGTAACAACCAAGAAGCCTGTAAGAAACGGCTTTACTAAAAGGATCTAAATTTTCACGGTGCTTTTTAAGAAGGTCTAATCCAATGATATTTAAAGAATCTATATGAAAACGTGAGTAATATTGCCAAAGATCCAAGGCAATTTTCGATTTTAAAATAACTTTAGTTTCCTTGTTGTATGAGTGGATTTCAGATTGTCCGAACAAAAAGGAATAAAAGAAGGTGTAAGCAAAAAAGCAATATAAAGTGCGCTTCATTTTAGAAATGGTTGGCTCAGTTGCAAGGATAGGTAACAATCGTTACTTTTGCAACAAAAAAAAGAAATGTCAAACGCCTTCTATAAAGTACCCCTAGCCATAAATGAGCCAGTAAAACCCTATGCTCCAAATTCACCTGAAAAGACCTCGCTTATTAATAAATATAAGGAATTGTATAACCAAAATGAGATTGATGTCCCCATGTATATTGGTGGCCAGGAGATTCGCACGGAAGATAAGAGGCCAATGAATCCTCCTCATGATCACAATAAAGTTTTAGGTCATTATAATTATGGGAATGCCACTCATGTTGAGTTGGCTATTGAAAAGGCACTTGAAGCAAAATCAGCTTGGGCAAATCTACCTTGGGAGCAACGTGCGGCGATTTTCTTAAAAGCAGCGGATTTACTTGCTGGTCCTTTTAGAGATAGAATGAATGCTGCAACGATGCTTGCTCAATCTAAAAATGTATTTCAAGCAGAGATTGATGCTGCTTGTGAAATGATTGATTTTTTCAGGTTCAATGTTCAGTATATGACACAGATTTATAAAGAACAGCCAGATTCACAGCCGGGAATGTGGAACAGATTAGAATATAGGCCACTGGAAGGGTTTGTGTTTGCGTTGACTCCTTTCAATTTTACGTCTATTGCTGCAAATCTATGTGCTGCTCCAGCGATGATGGGGAATGTTATTGTATGGAAGCCAGCAGACTCTCAGGTGTATTCTGCACAAGTTATTATGGATTTATTCAAAGCAGCAGGACTACCTGATGGTGTTGTGAATATGGTTACTGTAGATGGACCAACGGCTGGAGAAGTGATTTTTAAACATAAAATGTTTTCAGGTCTTCACTTTACGGGATCTACGGGTGTGTTTAGAACGCTTTGGAAGAACATATCAAATAATTTAGATACATATAGGAGCTACCCAAGGATTGTGGGGGAAACAGGAGGAAAAGACTTTGTTATGGTTCATAGATCTTCAATCCCAGCAGAGGTTGCAACGGCATTAGCGAGAGGTGCATTTGAATTTCAAGGGCAAAAATGCTCAGCAGCATCTAGGGCATATGTGCCTTCAAATATTTGGCCTGATGTAAAAGAGATATTGCAAGACCAGGTTAATTCATTTAAAATGGGAGGTCCAGAGGACACCTCAAATTTTGTGAATGCTGTTATTGATGAACGAGCTTTTGATAAGATTTCTTCTTATATAGATTATTGCAAAGACCAAAGTGATGCCGAGATTATCGCTGGAGGAGGATATGATAAGTCAAAAGGCTATTTTATTGAGCCAACGGTAATTGTAACATCAAATCCAAAATTTAGGACGATGTGTGAAGAAATTTTTGGACCTGTTCTAACTATTTATGTTTACCCAGAAAATGATTTTGAAGGGACCTTAGAAACACTAGACGAAACCTCTGAATACGCTTTAACAGGTTCTATTATATCACAGGATAGATATGCTATTGAATTGGCAACGAGAAAATTAGAAAACGCTGCAGGTAATTTTTACATTAATGATAAACCTACTGGTGCAGTTGTTGGGCAACAACCATTTGGTGGTGCTAGAGGATCTGGAACCAATGACAAAGCTGGTGCAGCTATGAATTTATTGCGATGGGTGCAGGCAAGAACGATTAAAGAAACCTTCGTTCCGGCTACAGATTACCGCTATCCTTTTCTTGGATAAATCTTTACATTCGTGTGTTTAAAATGATCAAATTTGATTATTTTAGGTCAATCTATGATGACCAAAACCAACCTAAATGATGGAACTCCCGTTTTTTGTCTAAGAAAACCCGAGGCCAAAATGCTTGATCACCACGTTGATGGTTACCTTCAAAATGGAATTACAATCAATGATAACGATGTTGTTTTTGACGTTGGAGCAAATGTTGGTGTTTTTGGTTTGAGAGCCATTCAGAAAGCAAAAAATGTAAATGCATATTGTTTTGAACCGATTCCGGATATTTTTTCTGTTCTAAAAAAGAATGCCGAAGAATTTGGGGATGGTCGGATTCATGTATATGAATTTGGGGTGTCTGATAAGTTAGCCAGTGCCAGTTTTACGTATTTCCCGAATACTCCCGCTTTATCTACTTTGCACCCCGAACAATGGGATGAGGATCCGGCAGCATTTTCAAGAGCAGTGAAAGGCACCATGAAAAATCCACCTGAAGGAATGAAATGGATGAGATTAATTCCTCCATTTTTTTCAGGAGTTATTGCTCATTTTTTGGTGAGAGGTAAAAAGCAAGTAGAATGTAAACTTGTTCCTTTGTCTGATGTCATTGAAAAAGAGAATATCGAACAAATTGATTTATTGAAAATTGATTGTGAAGGAGCAGAGTGGTCAGTTTTAAAAGGGATTAGAGAAATTGATTGGCCGAAAATAAAAAGTCTAGTTATTGAAGTTCATGATACTGATGGTCGCTTAGATAATGTTCGCCAACTTCTAACAGAAAAGGGTTTTTCTCAATTGCACACGGAGAGTGAAGTTGGGCTAGAAGATACGGGAATGTTCAACATATTTGCATTGAGATGACGAGGGAATGGGTAGCAATAGGGACTGTAATTATGCTTTTAGCATCTAACTTATTTGGACTATTATATAGTATGATGGTTTTAAAGACCAAATTTTTTGAACCTTATGTCCTACAAGTTAAATCGTATCAAAAGTCTATTTTCAGTAAACGAATGCCTTTATTTCTTTTGAATTTTATTTTGTTGTTGGTCGTTTCGGGTGCAGGTGCATATTTTTTATTTGATTTAATGGAGATCGAATGGTCAAACTGGTGGGTCATCGGATTGCAAGTATTGTTTGCTTTTGTTTTGGATGACATTTGGTTTTATTTTTATCACAGATGGCTTCATTCCAATAAGTTTATGTTAAAACACATTCATTCCATTCATCATAGAGCGATAAAACCGTTTCCCTTAGAATATTTATACGGTCATCCCTTGGAGTGGATGATGGGTATGATTGGAGTATTCATTGCATTTGCCATTATTTTAATTTTCATGCCCATAAATCTGTATGCTTTTTGGCTTTTTGGATTATTAAGAAACCTTCATGAAATACACATACATTCAAATATAGAATTGCCTTTACTTAGTAAGATTCCTTTGTTAAGTAAAACAAAACATCATGATGACCATCATGCTTATCTTGATGGCAACTATGCCTCTACATTTGTATGGATGGATCGGATTTTTAAAACCAATTTTAATAAATGATGGATTTTTTAAAAATATGCTGTTTAGTTTTTATGTCATTTTCTATGCAATTGAATGCACAGCTTAATTTCGACCTGACGGTAAATGTTACCGGTCTTGAAAATAATGATGGAGTACTTCAATTTGGTCTGTATAATAACCCAGATCAATTCCCAATTGTTGGAGAAACCTTAAAAATGGTAAGGGTGAAAACAACCAGTACCTCAAGAAAGTACACCTTCAAAAACTTACCAAAAGGAAATTATGCGGTAGCTATATATCAAGATGAAAATAACAACGACAATTGTGATAAAAATTTTTTAGGAGTACCCATCGAACCCTATGCTTTTTCAAACGACATAAGACCTAAACTTTCTGCTCCTAGTTTTAAAGATTGTTCTTTTATGCTGGATAAGTCAAAGACTGTAAAAATAAAGCTAGTTTACTGATTCAGTTTTTCTATTACTTTTTCTATTTGCTCTAATAGAGGAGCCTTCCCATCATTCAGGATTTGATATCGTGTTAGGGCTAATTTTTTAGAATCACTCCATTGGGCATTCATTTTACCCATTATTTCTTCTTGAGAAGTTTGGTCTCTTATTAAAAGTCTTTGAATTTTAATTTCTAAAGGGGCATGTACCAGCACATTCTCATCAAAATTTTTATATGATTTTGTTTCAAATAGTATAGCCGCTTCATTGAAAACCAAAGAATGTGAGGAATGCTTTTCTACCCATTCAATGAAATCAGATCTAACTATAGGATGAATAATAGAATTAACAGTTTCTCTTAATTCAGGAGTAGTAAATATTTGTTTGCTTAAAAATGATTTGTTCAGTAAGCCATCCTTAAATACCTCATCTCCAAAGAGATCTAAAAGTCCTTTTTGAATAAGTGGATGTTCATTACATAGCTCTTTTGCTTGGGTATCTGAATAATAAACTGGATAGCCCATTTTTTCAAGGATATTCGCGACATATGTTTTTCCACTTCCAATACCACCCGTCAAGCCTATTTTTTTCATTGACTCAAATTTAATGGTTTTACAAGAGATTTCAATTTGTCTGAAGATTATTAATAAGATCAATTAATTGTATTTTTGATTTATGTTGAAGAAGGATTGGTTTATAGATTGGTTTGATACACCCTATTATCACATTTTGTATCAAAATAGAAACGAATTAGAGGCCAAGAATTTTATTTTAAGTTTAATGGATCATCTCAAGCTGGTTCCTGATTCGAAAATCCTTGATCTGGCGTGTGGGAAAGGTCGACATTCAAAAACATTAAATGAGTTAGGTCACAATGTCTTAGGAGTAGATCTTTCCGAAAATAGTATAAATCAAGCTAAAGAGTATTCTAGTGACACACTGTCATTTCAGGTTCATGATATGAGGGAGGCAATTGAGGACAAGCAATTTGATGCAATATTTAATTTGTTTACCAGCTTTGGATATTTTGATACGCATAAGGAGAATCAACGAATGTGTTCTTCTATAGCTGATATGCTCAGGCCAAATGGAAAACTCATCATTGATTTCATGAATGCCCATAAGGTGATTGAATCCCTTGTAGAAGAGGAAGAAAAAGAAATCAGTGGGATTACATTTAATATTAAAAGAGTTTATGATGACAGGCATATTCATAAGCACATTAAATTTGAAGATAAGGGCAAGCTGTTTCACTTCACAGAACGCGTACAGGGACTCAAATTTGATGACTTTCGGAGCTTGTTATCGCCATTCTTCATCATTGAAAATGTATATGGCTCTTTGGATTTACAACCATTTGTGCTTGAAAAATCAGATCGATTGATTATTATTGCATCTAGAAAATTATGAGTTTTACATTTATATTAATTGGTCTTGTTCTTTCAGTACTTGTAGGAGGATTGGTGGTGAGCTACTTTAATGCGACTAATAATGGTCAAATGATTAAGCTAACCTTGGCTTTTAGCGGTGGTTTTTTATTGGCAATTATATTTCAACACTTAATGCCTGACCTCTACCATGAAGACGGTGGTAAAGTGGGCCTATTTATTCTTATAGGATTTCTTATTCAGCTTATTTTGGAATATTTCTCTGGAGGAATTGAGCATGGACACGTTCATATTCATAAAGGACAGGCCTTGCCATGGGCATTATTCATCTCCTTGTCTGTACACTCGATTATTGAGGGGCTCCCATTGGGAAATCAGTATGCAGGGGTAATATCTGCCCACAATCATGCCCACGAATCCCTTTTTTGGGGAATTATTTTTCATCAGATTCCTGTTTCAATTGCATTGATGACACTTCTTATAAGTACAAGGATGAGCATGATGAAATCCTGGTTGATTTTACTTTTATTTGCCTTAATGACCCCAATAGGGGCTGTACTTGGTCTTCAATTTTCTCCTGAACAGTTTGGCTTGGATGTACACATTATTCTTGCTATTGTAGTAGGAATGTTTCTGCATATATCAACCACCATTATTTTTGAAACTTCTGAAAATCACAAATTCAACCTGCTCAAATTGATAAGCATTCTTATTGGTTGTGCTCTTGCCATGATTTTGTATTAACCATTGGGCTATAAACACCTGTAGGTAAGTAAGATAAGTGTTTTTTTTTTCATTCGGCATGATGTTTG
>Ga0206679_10000796_pt1 | contig 26551 bp, 22 predicted proteins | sample M110012015metaG_FD_155464 | JGI IMG/M metagenome (GOLD analysis project Ga0206679, IMG submission 155464) | Ammonia-oxidizing marine archaeal communities from Monterey Bay, California, United States - M1 100m 12015 | ecosystem: Environmental > Aquatic > Marine > Intertidal zone | place: USA... | reverse complement strand
TATCGTCTGCTGCCTGTTTGATAACATCCAATAGGGGAGAGTGTTCAAACCATGACATTGTAATTGAACGATATGCAGATTCGTCGTCCGCAAGCTCCCTAATTACTTCCATTTCTGTTCGTGCATGTGATAGCATGTCAACGAAATTGTAAACAATAAAATTAATATCGTTTTCTTTTAGCTTATGGAATTGTTCTACTAATCTTTTACCTGCATTAACATTAGTAATTTTGTTGTATGACCATCGAAGAGATGATTTTCCAAGCCTCTTTATGTTGTTTTCCAAGAGCTCTTTTTCAAATTGATTCTTACTTCCCTCGTCGTCTTCACTTTTCCAATATTGTGGATGTTTTTTTGCTATTTCTGAAGGCATTAATCCTGAAAAGAATGCATTTCTAGCATATTGTGTTGCCGTAGGTAGTATTGAATAAATAATTTCTTCATTCTCTTTTACAAAATATTTGTTGAATACAGGTTCTAGTGTTTTCCATTGATCAAAGCGAAGATTATCAATAACAAGAACAAGAGTTTTATCCGAATTTTTTGATTTGAAAACCCTGTCTTTTAATACGTTATGAATAAATAAAGGGGAGTCTTCAACACCGTTAAGCCAATCTAAATAATTATCTTCAATGAAATTACAAAACAGTTGATTGGCCTCTTTTTTCTGCATTTCAAATATTTCACTCATTCCAGAATCTTCAATCTTGTCAAGCTGAAGCTCCCAATACACGAGTTTCGAATACAAGTCAGTCCATTCGGAAAAATCCATTCTATTATTAAGCTGCATTCCCAACTGTCTAAATTCTTTTCTGTAATTAAGACTAGTCACGTCGCTTACTAATTTTGACCTATTTAGATTTTTCTTAAGACTAATCAATATTTGATTTTGATTGACGGGTTTAATTAAATAATCCGATATTTTTGACCCTATCGCATCTTCCATGATCTGCTCTTCTTCACTTTTTGTAATCATTACAACAGGAACATTAGGATCAATTTCTTTAATTTTGGTTAAAGTTTCCAATCCTGAAAGTCCAGGCATATTCTCATCGAGAAATATAATATCAAAATAGGTCTTTTGGGCAATTTCAAGTGCATCGAGGCCATTTGTCACACCTTCGACGGTGTAACCTTTTGATTCCAAAAAGAGTATGTGTGGCTTAAGAAGATCTATTTCATCATCTGCCCAAAGGATATTTCCTGAATTAGTCATTCTTTTAGCTTAATTTTGTAGTGAAAAATAAAAGTAGTCATTTGCAAACAAATTTGAATCGAAACAATAAGAAGAAAATCATTAACGACCCTATCTATGGTTTTATTGCCATACCTGATGATTTAATATTCGATATTATCGAACATCCTTTTATGCAAAGGCTAAGAAGAATCTCCCAGCTTGGTTTAAGCCATCTGGTATATCCGGGTGCAATTCATTCAAGATTTCAGCATGTTCTGGGTGCGATGCATTTAATGGTACAGGCTTTATCGGTACTTAAGCGTAAAGGACATGTTATTAATGAGGAAGAGGAGCGGGGTGTTTTGCTGGCTATTCTACTACATGACATAGGACATGGTCCATTTAGTCATGCACTAGAATTTGATATTGTTAATTCCGTTACCCATGAGGATATTTCTGCATTTTTTATTCAGCGTTTGGAACGTGAATTTGGTTCAGATTTAAATATGGCTCTAAGTATTTTTGAAAACAATCACGAGAAACCATTTTTACATCAACTTGTATCCAGTCAGCTCGATATGGATCGATTGGATTATTTGAATAGAGATAGCTTTTATTCTGGTGTTAGTGAAGGTATTATTGGAAGCGATAGGCTTATTGAAATGCTGCAGGTACATGAGGGAAATTTAGTTATTGAGGAAAAAGGGATTTACTCTATTGAAAAGTTCATTGTTGCAAGAAGACTGATGTACTGGCAGGTATACTTACATAAAACGGTTGTATCTGCGGAATACATGTTGATTTATGCACTTAGAAGAGCTAAAAAGTTGGTCAAGAGTGGAAAGGATGTTTTTGCCAGCCCTGCACTTTCATATTTCTTACATCAAGAAATTTTACTTGAAGACTTCAAAAACAAGGATGAGGCGATTAATCATTTTGCCAAGCTTGATGATTTTGATATTTTAACGAGTTTGAAGGTTTGGTCTAGTCATGATGATACGGTATTGCGTTACCTTTCTGAATCAATAGTAAATAGAAAGCTTTTTAAAATTGAGATTTCTCGTAAACCATTTACTTCTCAACAGATTGAAGAAAGAAAGAAAATAGTTTCTGCTTCATCTGAATTTAAAGGTGTTGATCTTGATTTTTTAGTTTTTTCAGATAAACTTGTGAATAAGGCTTATAATCAAAAACGTCAAAACATCAATATATTAATGAAAACTGGAGAGATTGTGGATTTGGCTGAGGCTTCTGATAATCTGAATATTTCTGCATTAGCAAAACCAGTTGAAAAGTATTTCTTGTGTTATCCTGGCTAATAGCTCATTATGCTATTCCCGTTTTAATTTCCCCTCTTTCCAATCGCGAATAAGTTTGGCCCATGAATAGGGGTTGAGAAGATTATTTACAGGGAGCTGCCCATTCGTATATAGTTTTGTATATCGCTGGTTCATTGCCAAACCGCTTGCCAAAGAAGCATCGGCATCAAGTCGAGCTGCAACAAAAGCCAAAGATTCACCAGAAAGCTCTCTTTGAGCGCGTCTAATGGCATCGTCGTACGGTTTCATTTCAACGAAAAATCTAGCGAAGTCTTCTCTTGAAGGCCAGGGGTATACGGTTACTTCTGGTAAATTTATGGTATCCTGCTGTAGCATATGAATAATACTGTATCTATTTTCTTTTAAAGTATCAGGAACAACATAGGATGACGTTTTATAGCCATAATAAGAAAAGTATAGCGTGTCACCAGGAAAAGAAACCATTGAAAAATACCCGTAATAATCTGCAATAACACCTCGTCCAATAGATCTGTCATATACAGTTATATACGGCATAGGATTTAAATCATGCTCTGAAACGACCACGCCAGAAAGCTGTAGGATTTTAGATGTATCAATGTCTGCACGCTGCGCAATTGAGGTATGACCAAACACAATAATAGCAAAAAAGAGTAAAAAGACTTTCGAGTTCATTATCATGACAAGTTTAAGTATAAATTGTAATTCTTATCGAATTTTGGGTAATATTAACATAAGAAATATTCCTAATACTGTACTCCCGTGAATTTTTCATAAATTTGCAAGAATTTATTTTAACAATAGGTTCATATGTCTCTAGAAAATTTAGCACAAATACAAGAAGGTTTAACCTATGACGATGTTCTTTTGGTTCCTGCTTATTCTGAAGTTTTACCCCGTGATGTAAAATTAACAAGCCGTTTTTCAAAAAACATTCAATTGAATGCACCAATTGTAACTGCTGCAATGGATACAGTTACAGAGGCCAGTATGGCGATTGCAATTGCACAGCAAGGAGGCATTGGAGTGATTCATAAAAACATGTCTATTGAAGAGCAGGCAAAAAATGTTAGAAAAGTAAAGCGATCTGAGAGTGGTATGATTATAGATCCTATTACACTTCATCAAGATGCGCTTGTAAAAGATGCTTTGGCTTTGATGAAGGAGAATAGTATTGGGGGAATTCCAGTGGTTGATTCTAATAAGAAGCTGATAGGAATTGTCACTAATAGAGACCTTCGCTTTGAAAAGAATGAGAATCGCCCAGTATTAGAGGTCATGACCTCAGAAAACCTTATAACTACTTTAGAATCCATCGAATTAAGTAAGGCAGAGGTTATTCTTCAGGAAAATAGAATTGAAAAATTACCTGTTGTTGATTCGGATAACAATCTAATAGGTTTAATTACATATAGAGATATAATTAAAGTAAAAGAACATCCAACTTCATGTAAGGATCATTTGGGTAGGTTGAGAGTAGCTGCAGCAGTTGGGGTTACAGATGATACTTTAGAAAGAGTTGAAAGCCTTGTAGATGCTGGTGTAGATGCTATTGTTATTGATACTGCTCATGGGCATACTAAAGGAGTTGTATTGAAGCTAAAGGCTGTAAAGGAAAAGTTTTCTGAATTAAGTGTAATTGTAGGAAATATTGCGACACCAGAAGCCGCAAAATATTTAGTTGATGCGGGAGCAGATGCTGTTAAAGTTGGAATTGGTCCAGGATCAATTTGTACCACAAGAATTATAGCTGGTGTTGGTGTACCTCAGCTTTCAGCCATCAATGATGTGGCTAAGGCGATTAAAGGGTCAGGAGTCCCAGTAATTGCTGATGGGGGTATTCGATATACAGGTGACATTGTTAAAGCACTTGCTGCTGGAGCTGATTCAGTTATGCTAGGATCCATGTTTGCAGGGGTAGAAGAATCTCCAGGAGAAACTATTATATACGAAGGAAGAAAATTTAAATCCTACAGAGGAATGGGTTCGATTGAAGCCATGCAGCAGGGCTCAAAAGACCGATATTTTCAGGATGCTGAAGATGACATTAAAAAATTAGTTCCTGAAGGTATTTCAGGACGTGTGCCATATAAAGGATCTCTTTCAGAGGTAATGTATCAAATCATCGGAGGAATTCGAGCCGGTATGGGGTATTGTGGTGCATCAACTGTTGAAAACCTTAAAGGCTCGAAATTTGTAAGAATCACATCGGCAGGGGTACGTGAATCTCATCCACATGATGTTTCTATTACAAGAGAAGCTCCAAACTATAGTATTAAATAAACAAACTCATGAAAAAAACAATTTTCTTTTTATTCGCTCTCTTTATTATCAATACCATAAATGGCCAGTCTGATCCCGTAGTGATGGAGGTAGATGGACATAACGTCACCAAGAGTGAATTCTTACAGATCTATTTAAAAAACAATAACGACCCAAAGTTTGATAAGGCATCTATAGACGAATATATGGAGCTTTTTACAAAATTTAAATTAAAGGTTGCTGAAGCTGAATTATTGGGATATGATACTGTTCCACGTTTAAAAAAAGAGCTAGAAGGTTATAGAAAGCAGCTTGCATTACCTTACTTAATAGATAGTGTTGAAAACAAGGCAATGGTTCGGGAGGCTTACGATCGCCTGAAAAAGGAGATTCGTGCTTCTCATATCTTAATCAAGGTAAGCCAAAATGCTTCACCTGCGGATACTTTAAAGGCCTATAATCGATTATTAGAGCTAAAAGCAAGAATAGAAAACGGGGAAGATTTTGCCGTAGTGGCCAAATCAAAAAACAGCTCGGAAGATCCGTCAGCAATGAAAAACGGTGGGGACTTAGGATTTTTTACTGCTTTTCAAATGCTTTATTCTTTTGAAGAAATGGCATATAATACACAGAAGGGTGAGGTTTCTAATCCATTTAGAACCAAGTATGGTTATCATATTCTACAAGTTACCGATTCAAGACCAGCAAGGGGAACTATTCGTGTTGCTCACATAATGGTGGGTACTCCTCAAGGAACTTCTGAAGCTGAGATTGTTTCTGCAGAAAAGAAGATTAATGAGATCTATGAGAAGCTGAAAGAATCCAATTATGATGAATACTGGGAAAAAATGGTGAGTAAGTATTCAGATGACCCTTCGTCTTCAAAAAAGGCTGGTGAGCTTCCTGTATTTGGTTCGGGATCTGCACAAAGAATGGTGCCGGTTTTTGAAGATGCTGCATTTGCTTTGAAAGAGAACGGCGAGATTTCTGCACCAGTTCGTACGGATTTCGGATTTCATATATTGAAAAGGTTAGAATGGAATGATATCAAACCTTTTGATGAAATGAAAAAGGAATTACAGAAGAAGGTAAACAAGGATGAGAGATCTAAAAAAACCCAAGATGTTTTTGTTTCTAAACTAAAGATTAAGTACAATTTTCAAGAATCGGAGGGTCAATATCTTCAATGGTTTGTTGAAAATTTAGACTCTTCATATTACGCTGGTAGATGGGATGCAGAAAATTTAATTACGGACGGAACCATGTTTAGTATCGGTGAGAAGCAGTTTAGGCAAACAGATTTTGTAAAGTTCTTAAAGAAAAGATTTAGAGGGATGCGGAGGTATTCTTTTGAAGCCATTATCGATAAGCAATATGCTGAATGGGTGAAAAAAAGTGTTCTTGCTTATGAAGAGGCATTATTAGCCTCAAAATATCCTGAATACAAGGCTTTGGTTCAGGAGTATCACGATGGGATTATTCTATATGAAATCATGTCTGATAAGGTTTGGAATAAGGCCGTTAAGGATACTACAGGATTGAAAGAATTTTACGAGACCCAAAAAATGAAATATATGTGGCCAGAGCGATTGGATGCCACTGTTTATATATGCGCTACATCTGAGATATCTGAAAAGGTTTACAAACTTCTTAAAAAGAAGAAAAACACCTCAGATGTGATTATTGAGAAAATTAATGTAGAAACAGAATTAAATTTGGATGTCAAAATGAATAAGTATGATCCAAAACAAGTTGATTTTTTAAAGGGTACAAATTTATCGGAAGGACGTAATACACCATTTGAGGCAGAGGGCAAGCATTATGTGGTTATGGTTAACGAAACACTGCCTGTAATGCCAAAAGAGCTTTCTGAAATTAAAGGAGCTGTGATATCGGATTACCAGACCTACTTGGAAGAAACGTGGTTGAAGGAATTAAAAAATAAATATCCAGTTAGTATTAATTATGAGGTACTTTATAATTTAGGACCGAATGATTAAATACACCATCTTACTCTTATGCTTTTTATGCATTTCAACGATTTCTGCCCAAAACGGTAAATTGGTGAATAAAGTTTTGGCCCAGGTTGGAGATAATATAATCCTTTTATCTGATATCGAAATTCAAATGCTTCAGGCCAAACAATCTGAAATGAAAGTAGATTTCGATTTTTCATGTTCTGTTTTGGAAAATCTTATGGTCCAGGAATTGCTTGTAAACCAGGCAAAACTAGACAGTATTGTGGTTTCTGATGAGCAGGTCGATGCAGAAATGGAAAACAGGCTGAGAATTATTGAAAAAGATATCGGTGGTCGAGATAAACTTGAGAAGTTTTACGGAAAAACAACTACTCAAATTAAAGAAGAGTTTCGATCGGTAATTAAAGATCGAATCTTGGCTCAAGAGATGGAAAGAACCATTACAACGGGTATTTCTGTTACGCCTAAAGAGGTTTCTACTTTTTTTGAGTCGCTTCCAAAAGATAGTGTTCCCTTTATTAATATGAAATTAAGCTTTCAGCAAATTGTTATTTATCCAGATATCAATCAAGAAGATAAAAAGAGGGCATATACGGAATTACAAGATGTACATAACTTAATTACGGTAGCTGGTAAAAGTTTTGAGACTATGGCTCGAATTCATTCAGATGACCCTGGTAGCGCTAATGTTGGTGGTAAAATTGAGGCTTCTAGAGGCATGATGGTTCCTCAATTTGAGTCTACAGTTTTTAAATTAAAGGTTGGAGAAGTGTCTGAAATTATTGAAACTCAGTATGGATATCACATTATTAAGCTTATTTCTAGAAAAGGAGACGATTATACCTGCCTTCATATTTTGAATATGCCTGAATTTAGTAATGATGCCATAAATGATGCTTCAATTAAAATGGAGGATTGTTATAAAAAGCTGAATCAAAATGAAATCACTTGGGAAGAAGCTGTTTCAATGTACTCCAATGACGATAGAACAAAACAAAATGTAGGTATTATTACGAACCCAATCACTGGTGATCAATTGTGGGATATGGAGGACCTAAACCAGGTAGATCAACAAATCTATTTACTCACAGATGCCATGGAGAAGGGTGATATTACAGCACCTAATCTTTATGTAGATATATTCGAAAGAAAGCAGGGGATACGAATTGTTCGATTAATGGATAGATATGAGCCCCACATAGCAAATATTAATGATGATTACACCTTAATTAAAGCTGCTGCGGAAAATGATAAAAAGCAAAAAACAATGGGTAAATGGATTAATTCAAAAATATCCAATGCTTTTGTTCGTGTAGACGATTCATATAAGAGTTGCAATTTTTCATATAAGTGGTTCACAAATCCAAATAATTGAAAAGATGACAGATAAGGACAGAATAGATGAGCTTGTTGTAAGCTATGGCAAATTAAAAAAAGAGATTAGCAAAGTAATAGTGGGGCAGGATGATGTAGTGGATCAGGTTTGTATTTCTATCTTCTCACGTGCCCATTGTCTATTAGTTGGCGTTCCTGGTTTGGCTAAGACCCTTCTAGTGAATACAATTTCAGAAACCCTTGGGCTGAGCTTTAATCGTATTCAATTTACGCCAGACCTTATGCCGTCAGATATTATTGGCTCAGAGATTTTAGATGAAAAAAAGGCATTTAAATTTATTTCAGGACCTGTTTTTTCCAATGTAGTGTTGGCCGATGAAATTAATCGTACACCTCCAAAAACGCAGTCTGCATTGCTTGAAGCGATGCAGGAAAGGAATGTTACTGCATCCGGTAAAACCTATGAATTACCAAACCCGTTCTTCGTTTTAGCAACTCAGAATCCAATTGAGCAGGAGGGAACCTACCCATTGCCTGAGGCGCAGCTGGATCGTTTCATGTTTAATATTTGGGTCGATTATCCAAGTTATAATGAGGAATTGGAAATTGTCAAAAAAACAACCTCTGATGTAAAGGAAAAGTTGGATGTAATTTTGACATCAGATCAGATTATTGCTTATCAAGATCTTATACGTCGAATTCCCGTTGCAGATAATGTATTGGAATATGCTGTTGGCTTAGTAAACAATACACGGGTCAATAATGAAAATGCACCTGAGATTACTAAAAAATATATTACCTGGGGTGCTGGTCCAAGAGCATCTCAATATTTGATTGTAGGTGCCAAGTGCTATGCTGCTATTCAAGGTAAATACTCACCTGACATAGAGGATGTAAAAGCAATAGCAAAGCCTATTCTCAGACATCGATTGGTTAGAAATTATAGAGCTGAAGCAGAAGGCTATTCTATGGATAGAATTATTTCTGAATTATTATAATTTATTTTTTCTTAAACGTAATTTGGCTTTGTCCCAATAGGTATCCATTTTAGATAAAGACATACTTTGAATATCTTCTTCGTCTTCTTTGATCAAGTTTTCCATGAGCTGGAAGCGTGTAATAAATTTTTGATTCGTTTTTGAAAGAGCAGATTCAGGAGATAGGTCTATAAACCTTGCATAATTGACTAAAGAAAAAAGTAGGTCACCAAATTCTTCCTCTTTTTGGTCACTGTTATTATGAAGCTCCACTTCAAATTCATTTATTTCCTCTTTTACTTTTTTCCAAACGTCTTTCGCGTTTTCCCATTCAAATCCTATTCCTTTTGCCTTTTCTTGTATTCTAGTGGCTTTAACTAAAGCAGGAAGAGCTGCGGGAACTCCTTCTAAAACTGATTTTTTCCCCTCTTTAAGCTTAAGCCTTTCCCAATTCTTTTTAACCTCTTCCTCGTCTTGAACCTGTACATCTCCATAGATATGGGGATGTCTGTGAATAAGCTTGTCACAAACTGCATTTAACGCATCATCAATGTCAAATGCTTTTTTTTCACTTGCAATTTTGCAATAAAACACCATGTGAAGAAGTAAATCCCCGATTTCACCTTTAAGCTCATTTAAATCTTGAGCAGTAATGGCGTCAGCAAGCTCGTAGGTTTCTTCTATGGTTAAATTACGTAATGATTCAAGTGTTTGTTTTTGATCCCAGGGACATTTCTCCCTTAAATCATCCATAATATCCAATAATCTTTTAAATGCAACGAGTCTTTTATCCATTATAGATACAAAAGTAATATTTATAGCATTGAATGCTTAACTTTGGTTTAGTGAAAAGAGTCCTTATTACTTTATTTTTAACATTGAATGTATTTCGGTCTGAGAGTCAGATAAGTGAAGGGTTCGAATGTAGATTTAAAACAGGGATTTTAGCTGCCCACAGAGGTGTTCTATCGCATTTGCCTGTCCAAAGTGCATTAGCTACAGAGTTTTCTTATTTCAAGCGTTTAAAGGATGATCAATCTTGGGCGAAAAAAATTAATTACCCAACGGTCGGGGCAGCAATTTTCATTGGGTCGGTTGGTAATAACGAGATCTTGGGAAGATACGGTGCTATTTATGGTTTTGCGGATGTTCCTATACTTCTGAAAAATCGATTTGAAGTTAATTGGCGCTTTGGAACGGGTTTAGGCTATACGAATAGAGTTTATGACCCTATATTAAATCCAAAAAACATGGCAATCAGCTCTCATCTCAATGCTATGATTGTAATGGGGGTGAAATCTGTTTATCGTTTTAATCATAATAGTTTGTCATTAGGTGTAGACATTACACATTTTAGCAATTGTGCTTTTAAAATACCTAATTATGGAATTAATATTCCATATGTATCTATGAGCTATGCGCGGAATCTTAAAGAGGATTCTGTTTCCTCAATAAGGAAACAAATTATGAAATACAGAAAGCTATATTTTGGAACCCATGGAATATTCTCTTTAAAAGAGATCAATCCCCATGGGTCAAGAAAGTATCCTGTATTTGCAATAGGTGCTTATGGAAGATATTATTTTCAACAAAAGGCCGGTGCAGAGCTCGGTATAGATGTCATTTCTAAACAGTCTGTTTTTGATTTTGAACCACAAGTTGATAAAACGCAGCTGAGTATCATACAGTTGGGTATTTATGCTGGTTATATTTTACCATTGAATCATTTGCATTTTTTCTTCGGAATGGGGGCTTATGTCCGTGATCGGTATCAACCAAATGGCCCATTATATCATAGAATAGGTTTTAGGTATCAAATGTCTAATGGTATGTACGGAAACATAACTTTAAAAACCCATTGGGCTAAAGCGGACTATATGGAGGTGGGTCTTGGATATATTGTTAATTATAAAAATAAAGATTAAGTGAATAGGTATTGTATTACATATCGATCAAGCTCTTTTCTATTGTTTCTATTGTTTCTATCGTCTTTGTATTCCTGTAAACCTGCTCATGAGAGAACGTGTTTTAAGGGGGCAGGGAATAGTGATTCGCTTATTGTTGAATTGCCTCATTTTGAAAAATTAATTCTTGGTGAGCATATGAATTTTATTCTTGTTCAGGATACAATTGAAAAAGTGAGAATATATGGTGGAGAAAATCTATTGGATCACATTACAATAGATACCGATGGTCCTCTTGAACTTCGTATTTCTAATGATAATCGATGCAGGTTTCTTAGATACCGGAAAAATGAAATCAATGTTTATATTCATTTTAAAAATTTTAATGAATTAATTTATAATGGTTCAGAGTCATTGACTAATGAAGGAGTATTAGATTTTATAGGAAATAATATTCAAATAACCACTGAGGGCGCTGCTGGATCGATAGACCTTAATTTAAACGCTTATGAAATTTATAATTTAAACAAAGTGGGCTGGTCAGACATCACCCTTTCTGGTCAATGTGTTCTTCTGCGATCTCACATTTTTGGAAATCAAATTTTAAATGCAACTGATCTTGTCGTAGATGGATCAATTAACTATGTCTCACAGGCTGGAACCTTGTCTAAAATCAATGCTCAATTCATTGAGTTAAAGGTTGAGTTATCAGGTACAGGGGACTTATGGTATTATGGTTTTCCATCAGAGATCGATAAAAAAGAGTACAATTCGGGAAAGCTTATTGATAAAAACTAATAATTTTGTACTATGAATATATTAATTCCTATTCTTTTATTGTGTCTTGCATTTGCTGGTATTGCAATAAAAATCTTGTTGAAAAAGGACGGGAAGTTTGCAGGGACATGTGCCAGTAATAATCCCATGTTTCAGAATGATGATGGAGCCTGTAGCTACTGCGGAGCAAAACCGGATGAGCAATGTAAATCTGAGACAGAGTGAAAATAATTTCTTTTAATGTTAACGGTATACGTGCAATTGTAAAGAAGAATTTTATTTCAGATGTACGAGAGATGAGTCCAGATGTTATTTGTCTTCAAGAAACAAAGGCTATGGTTTCCCAAGTTAAAGAATCCTTAAAAGATTTAGATGGTTATTACATTTATGCAAATGAGGCGGCAAAGAAAGGTTATTCGGGTACAGCAATATTAACCAAGCAAGAGCCAATTTCTGTACATTATGATATAGGTGTTTCTGAGCATGATCAGGAAGGTAGAGTTATTTGCGCCGAATACGAAGATTATTATATAGTCACTGTTTATGTACCCAATTCAGGAAGTGAATTATTAAGACTTTCATACCGAAAGGAATGGGATAAGGCGTTTTGCGGATACCTTAAGAATCTAGAAAAGTCAAAACCCGTTATTGTTTGTGGTGATTTTAATGTGGCACATAAACCAATGGATCTGGCAAGGCCAAAGCAGAATTATAATAAATCTGCAGGTTTTATGCAGGAGGAAATAGATGGAATGGATTTTTATGAGAAAAATGGGTTTTTAGACTCATTTCGTTCTTTAAATCCTGAAACTGACAAGTATTCATGGTGGAGCTATAGGGCAGGAGCTAGAAAACGGAATATTGGATGGAGGATTGATTATTTTCTTGTTTCCCAAGAACTTTTAGGTCAGTTAGCTACTGCAGAAATTCATAATGATGTAATGGGATCAGATCATTGCCCAGTTTCTATTTCTTTTTAAACCAATTTATTGGATTCCAAGCTGAATTGGATTTTTGTTCTTCGACATAATAGTCTCCAGTATACCCGTACCCGTATCCATACCCATAACCGTATCCATAACCGTATCCATAACCATAACCGTATCCTTTGTTTCCATATGTTCCATTAAGGAGAACAGCCATATTGGGTAGTCTTTTGTCATTCTTTAGGTCTAGTGCAATATTCAACATCTTTTTAGGGAGTTGATGGGCCCTTACTACGTATACAACGGTATCTGCAAATTTAGAGATGAGCAAGGTATCACTAACAATACCCACCGGAGCCGTATCCACAATTATATAATCGTACATTTTCTTCACTTCCATGAATAGAGAATCTACCTTTTCAGACATGAGTAATTCTGATGGGTTAGGGGGTATATCTCCTGATGGAAGGATATCGATATTTTCATTTAAGTCAGTAGTATATATGTAATCTTTAAAATTATTTTTAGAATCTACGATGTAATTCGTCACTCCACGAGACCTTTCATTACCCATGTAGTCTTCAAGTTTAGGAGCTCTAAGGTCCATCCCTAGAATTAATACTTTTTTCCCAGATAGGGCCAAAGACAGTGAGAAGTTCACCGCTGTAAATGATTTACCTTCTTTAGCGACAGATGAGGTAATAAAAATGGTTCTTGCCATTTCTTCCTCTTTGGTTTTCATAAAGTCTATATTCGTCCGTAAGGTTCTAAAAGCTTCAGATATTGCCGTTTTACTTCCTTTAGATATAACGACATTTTTATTTTTCTCTCCAAGGGGAATATTTCCGATGTAGGGTAGCCCGAATTTATCAATATCTGACTTGGAATATATTTTGTCGCTAAATAGTCCTCTTAGATATATTATAATGGCAAATATTAATAGCGAGAATAATATGGCTGAGGTGTAAAACACCTTTGGCTTGGGATACACAATACTATTAGATGAAAATGCAGGGTCAACAACTTTTGCATTACCAATACCCATAGACATGGCAATTTGGTTTTCCTCTCTCTTTTCCAGTAAATAGAGGTAGAGTGTTTCTTTTATTTCCTGCTGCCTTTGGATTGCTCTGAAGTTCTTTTCGTAACCTGGAAGAAGGCTTAAATTGTTGCGTATATTTCTGTTTTCAGCTTTATATTCTTCGAGGATCTTTTCTTTAGAGTTAATCAGGTTATTGATGCTTTGCATTAATGATGCTTTCACCTTTGCAATCCGAAAAGTAAGGTTTTCGACTTCAGGATTGTTAATTGTTGCTGTTTTCAGCTCTTCGGCCCTCAAAAGCGTTAGTTTATTATAAGTTTCAACAGATTTTTCAATAGTCAAGTCAGAGAGGCCAAGATTTGCTGGGATCAACGCATTTTCGTTATTCGTGTCGCTTATATAACTTTTCATCATTTGACCCAATTCAAGTTGAACGCTTGCGTCAATTATACTTTTAGAGAATTCATTCTTGCTAATAATCGTTTGTTCAACCTCAAAGGGTATATCATTAAGTTTATTGTCCTCTTTAAATTTTTGTGAATAGGTTTCAATAATTTCTAATTCATTCGAAATTATTTTGATTCTATCTTTGATAAACCGATCTGTATTTTTAGTAATCAGCGTCTTATCTTTCACAACATCCTCATTGTATTTAATGATGAGTGTGTTTAATATGTCAATGGCCTTTTTTGAGGATGCATTTTTTATAGAAATGGTCAAGATTGATCCATTTGAAACTACTTGTTCGACATTGAGCTGATTTAATAATTCGCTAATAACATCTTTCTCTTGATACTTATTTACCTGTATCTGTTTACCAATAGCATTTTTATCAAAAAGAGCTGTTTTCTGTATTGATATTTCGCAATTGCAGGCTTTATAGAAAAAAGGTGTTCCGTATTCAATATTTTTTAGAATGTCACCGTTTACATTAACAATTTGAGCCTGATTGATACTCAATAGCTTAATGTTAAATTTAAATGCAATATCATTTCTTTGATTTAATGTATCCAATATATCAACATAAATTGGGGATACTCCATACAAGTCTCTTTTCGTTAAGCCCGTTACACCTCCTATTGATTTAAGGATTATATCAATATCTAATGAATCTACAACATTACCCATGATAGTCCTTGATGTGATTACAGACTTTTCATTTTCAATGGAATTATTGAATTGCATTATTTTTAGGTCCTCAAATGCAGAGGTTTCACTTAAACCTGAGGTAGTATTCTCATCGTCTTTAATGATTATTTTAATTGATGCCTCATACATGGGAGTGGTATATCGCAAATAGAGGTATGTCAAAGTGATTACAACGGCAAATATGGCCAAAAGGAGCTTCCAATTTGATAGAACCTTAAACCAAATCTCTTTAAGGTTAATTTTTTCAGGTTGCTTTTCAAAATCAGACATCATTTGCGACGAACTCATGGTATTAAAAGATTAAGTGTGGTAAGTAGCAATGAAATTGATGTTAATAGGGGTATATAAACAGGGCTGTATCTAGCGGTTGCAGTTTTTGCCTTGTTCGGAGGGATATAAATAATATCGTTTTGCTTCAGCATAAAATATTCTGAGTAAAAAACTTCTTCAGTATTTAAATTTAGTAATGCTTTTGTTAGAGTGTCATTGATTTCTCTGTAAATAACAACCTCATTAATGTTTGCCGTAATATTTACATCTCCTGCAATTCCAAGGGCTTCAATAAAAGAAATCTTTTCATTAGGAATATTAAATGTTCCAGGTCGCTGTACATCCCCTAGCACAGTAATCTTAAAGTTTAAGATCTTCAGCTGTACAATTGGCTCAGTAATAAACACTTTTAGTTTTTCGGTAATCTCATTTTTTACATCTTCTCTCGATCGATTGTGTGCCTGTACCTTTCCTGCATATGGAACCTCTAAAAACCCCTGTTGGTCAACTAAAAATCCCTTTAATGCAGATGCTCCAGAGGTATATGTGAGCTGATTCCTAATATTATTTTCTACTGCAGTTGAAAACAGCTTGGTAAATTTCTCATTACTCGAAATTAAAGTGATTTCAATGATGTCATTTTTTTCTAGGACTGGAACATGATTGGATTGGGCCTTGTATGCTTTTAAGGCATTAACATCATCTGATGTCTCAAAACGTATTGTTTTGGATTGAGAGCAGGATACCAATGTGGCAATTAGGATGCTCAGATATGAGATATTACGAAAATAGACTTTCATTTGTGCTAATAGCTTCTCTTTTTTCTAAAAGCGATATTAAACAAAGCTTTGAAAAAATATACGAAATCTGTTGAGAAAGGTTTTCTTTTTTTGGTTTCCATGTATTTTAGTTCTGCCTTGAGAACATCTTCATAAGTACTTTTCATATTAAGAGAAACATAAGGAGGAATACATCCAGGTTTAAACTGCTTACGAATCTCTTTCAATTCTTCAGGTAAAATTTCGAAATAAGATTCACTTACAGGTCTGAAGCCAACAATTTTCATATCACCTTTTAAAAGATTTATCAACTGTGGAATTTCATCTAACCAATATTTTCTGAATACTTTGGCCCATCTCGTCATTCTAAAATCATTAAGAATCTTTCCCTTTGATGAAAATCCGTGATTAGATAACATATATTTATGAATATATTCTGAATAAGGATGCATGGTTCTGAGTTTGTAAACATGAATCGCCTTCCCATTTTTACCTACTCTTTTTTGAGTAAAAATAGGGCCTTCAGATACTTTTTCAGTATTTACGGCATGTGATTTTTGACTACAGAAAATGTGATAATCATTTATTTTTCTATACTCGTAAATCTCGAAACCATTGTAGGCAAGTCTTCCCAGTATTTCGGCTTTTGAAATCAATACTTTATGGCTTCTAAAAATATGACGCTTTATGAAGTTTAGCATGCGAATTCTAGGAATTACCCTGTAAATTGAAAAATTCAAAACCCTAAATAAAAAGCTAAGTACGGGAATGTTAAGTATGTGCCTATTTCGGTCCCTCCAGTCTTCTAATGTAATGGCTTTTGTTAGATAATAGCTCTTAAGCTTAAGCGACTCAGAAACAGACTTTAAATGGCTATTAACATTATGGTGTCGATTCAGGAAATTTGAATCAAAGTGGAATAATTTATCGGTTTCAGAAAAATCGATTGATTTTTTAAGCTGTTTGTAAAAGAGCTTAAGTTCGTTATCCGCGCTCTCATCCGCGAATTTATTGAACAAAATCGATATTTCTTCCTCCTCAAAATTCATTTCTCCTTTTGTTAGATTGATGTAAATTTAATACCTTTATGATGAAGATTCAAAAAAGTTTGGCCTCTTTTAAATTTAGGTTCATTAAAAATGTTTCTTTTTTGTGCTGAAAAGCAAACTTTCACAATTGGTTTTCGTCTATTTTGCAAAGACCTTAGGTTAAAAATTAAATACTTATGCTAAAGAATATCGTTTTTATTATTTCTTTTCTTCTAATAGGTTTAAATGGGTATGCTCAATTGCCCCAACTCAGAGGTGTTGATTGTAATAGATCAAACACTCAATTGTATCAAAACTTATACGCCAATATTACCGGGGGGACTCAATACAGGTTCAAGGTTACAAATAATACAACATTGGTTACTGATAGTGTAACCAAGGCAACTCGTGGTTTTAATTTGAACGAAATCCCATCTCTTAACAGGTACAATTGTACTTATGATGTTCAGGTTCAGATGGATAATGGTTCAGGTTTTGGTGCTTATGGAAATATATGTAATCCGTCTACCGTTGCGATTACGACTAAATTACGTACCGCTGACTGCGGAAAAAACTTACCGGCAGTGAGTACTACTGTTTATGCATCGCTGTCAACTGCAGATTCATGGGATTTTCAAGTAAGAAATGTTTCTGATCCAGGAACAGTAGAAGATATATTTGGTTTAGGTTCGCGAGCTTTTAGTCTTACGATGGCATCTGCTCCTTTTCAATTGAACAACCAGGAATACGAGGTTCGAGTAAGGACTATTCAAGGTGGTGTAGCTCAACCTTATGGTGACTGGTGTTCATTATTTACCCCTGCAATTATTGCAAAATTGCGAAATAGTGATTGTGGTTTAAGTTTATCGTCAATCAATTATCCTGTATATGCAAACATCACTTCTGCAGATTCATGGGATTTTGAAATTAGGAACGTAACAGATCCTGGTACAACTGAAATAATTAATAGTTCGGATAGAGAGTTTCGTTTAACAGATGCATCCGCACCATTTCAGCTTTTTAATGAAGAATACGAAATCAGAGTCAGAACTATCCAAGGAGGGGCAATTCAGCCTTGGGGAGATTGGTGCTCCGTATTTACACCTAATATTGCTCCTCCGGAGATTACGGATGGATGTGGAAATACCTTTGAATACCTGGCGTATGAGTTTATTACCTGTACGGACGTTTCAGCCACTACATATAGATGGAGGTTGCGTATTGGTTCAACTGTTGTTGACACGGTAAATACTTCAACCAATCAAGTTAGAATTGCAGACTTTTTAGATGCGTCCAATCAACCTCTTTATGATTACGGTACAGCCTATAATATTTCAGCTCAGGCAGATATAGGAGGAACATGGACAGCATATGGATCTGCTTGTTCGGTAACTACTGCGGCAGAGCCTCTTACCGATGTTCAATTTGAATGTGGAAACACATTAGCTTCTTTAAATCAACCCATTATATTTTTCGCCATATTTAATGCCACCGATTATGAATATGAGGTAACTGATTTAACGGGTTCTGATGGTATTCAAACCTTGAATAAATCAACCAAATCATTTAAGTTGAATGAATTAGGGAATTACTCCTATGGTCATGATTACAGCATTCGATGTAGGGTAACATTTAAAGGCACTCAATATGGCTTTGGTTCAGCATGTACAGTATCTTCCCCTTTACCGATTGTTAAGTTACGTAATTCGGATTGTCCAAAGACATTGACTTTGATGGCCCAAAACGTGTATGCAAATAATACCTTAACTTTTGATAATCCAGGAGGACAAGGGTTGGATCCTACAAATTCTTATAGATTTAAAATTGGTGGGCAAGAGTCGGCTTGGCAAAGCTCAAGAGGAATTAACCTTCAAACTATCCTAGGAGGGGCTCCTTCCGCGAGTACCGGCTATACCATTCAGGTTCAGGTTACCTATGATGGTGTAATACAACCCTATGGAGCAGGTTGTGTAGTAACCACTCCAGCGTCAATGATTATTTTAGATGATGGACTTGCAGATGAGGAAAAAAACAATTTTAGTGATATTCAATCAGATATTGTTCAGGTTTTCCCTAACCCATCAAATGATTATTTTATAATAAGGCCAAATAAGGCTTACGATCAGGAGATGATAGAGCTCAGACTGTATGACCTAAAGGGAACATTAATAGAAATACCTGAAAATGTCATTTCTTCTTCAGGATTATCTGAGATAAGACTAGGCAAGAATTTAATAAATGGTATCTATTATCTTCACGTTTATAGTGAAGGGGGATGGGCCGAATCTATTCAGCTAATCAAGCTTTAACAATTACTCGTTTAATTTGATTTTTGATGTTTTGCAAGACCAGTTCCTTGGTCCATTGGAATGGTTTGTTTGTCCATCTTTGAGGATGAAAGTTAAACATAATCTGTTCTGGAAGGTCTCCTTTTTTTAGCTTTTCAATAATATCGTTAGACGTTGAAATATCAAATGTGTATTTTGATTCAACATGGTCTCGAACGCTTACTTTTTTATTTTTCCAAGTTCTTCCAGTATCAGTTAAATATAAAACCTCATTGAAATTTACATCAAAATAGGGCTCGCCAATAATTCCAAAATCTTGGTAGTTATATTCCTTCCATAAATCTTTACTGTCAAATTTAGACATGGGACTTCCATGCATACAAATAGTGTCTACATTGGCAATTTCTCTAAGCTTTGCAAGGTCTGTTTTAAATTGTTCAATGGCAAGATTCATATTTCCTTTATGGGTAGTTAGACATTCATAATGATATCCAATTTCATGGCCTATTAGACTTATTTCTTTAATAATTTTTTCATCCCAGCTTTGTGGAACTGATCGAAAATAATAGACGCCTTGAATATTTTTAGAAGCTTGTATGCGGGCAAATTCTAATGAGTTTTTTGGTCGTAAATCTACGTCATGTCTTAGTATAACGGTTTTGGGTTTTGGATTCTTAATAAAGTCTGAAAATGATTGAAATTCATAACCACACTGAATGAGTTCAGAAAGGATTTGATTATAGGTGTTCAAAGTGAAATCCATTATTGAATCTTATTTTTTTTCAATATAATTTCCTCAAGTAATGAAATGACTTCGCTTTGAACTCTTTTACTTTCCTCAAATCTAGGCTTGCCCTTTTTAGAATTTTCGAGAATCATCATAATTTCATTGATATTTCTCGAATGATGCATCATATTGGACTGAATCATACTGGCATCAACACTAAGAAGCTTTTTACCTGCAAAAAATGAAATGGCTGGCGTACCTAATATTGCGGCTTCACGTGCAAATGTTCCTGCACCAGTTAATACCGCATCCGAGTAGTAACAAACATCTAACCCGTTTAATGGAGCATCAGGAACATATATTTGTTTGTGCTCAGAAATGTATTTATGATCGCCTTTATATCTTGGAAGATATAAGATATTATGCCCTTTTTTAATTAATAAATCAATCAATTCGGGAACTATAGACTTTGCCTGATCAGGAACATAGCTGGCTTTGAGGTTTTCTGGTCTTATGGTAATGAATGAATCAAAAGGTATTGATTTTTTGAATTCAGGATCTGGTTTATAATCGGCAATATAGATATGCTCTTTATATCCATTATACTGGATGATTTTTGAGTTATGAATCCCGTCTTTAATAAATAGCTTCTTGTCTATGTAGGAAGGAATAAAAACGTACTTAACGAACTTAGAATAGACCCAGTTAGGTGCAACCTCGTTGTCATCAAAGAATATGGCAGGTTTCCTTTTCAACCAGCTTACCTGTGCTGCTTCAAAACTTGAGGATATATTGAAATCAAAATCAGGAATGTTTTGATAGAGCTTATAGTTTCTCTTCACCAGATTATAAATTTTAGCGAATCGATTATTCCCACCGTGTTTACCAAATAACTGATAGCTTATTTTGTACTTTTCTAGGAGACCCTTGGTTTCAACAAAGTCTCTAGCCGTAGCGTGAGTTCCAACACCTTTTTTTTCGAAATGCTTAAGTAATGGAAGGAACAGGTTAACATGAGGAGGATTAGAGAAATCAAACCAAACATGAAGCTTTTCCTTGGTCATTGATCCAGTAGTTTACCAATAATTGTACTGCCTGCATGAACTTGTTCACCTTCGCGTACCAATATCTCGCAATTTCTTGGGATAATGAGGTCCGTTTGTGAGCCCCATCTAATTTTTCCAAAAATACCTCCACGTTCGACCATTTCACCTACCTTAGGCATGACTATACATCTATTCACGCCTCTAGCAGCAATTTGTACAACACCTGCTTTTATACCGTCCTCTCGTTCAAACACTGTTGTATTTCTTTCATTCGTAAGTGTTGATTCAGGAGTGTTTAGGCCAATGGATGTGCCTGGAGTATGTTTAACCAAGATCACTTTACCGTCAATAGGCGAACGGTTCATATGAACATCGAATAAAGTTATCGCGATTCCAATCAAATAACACGGCTGTTCTAATATATCAGTTTTTGTGATTTCACTGATATTTGCAATTCGCTTCTTCTTTACTGTGACAGGTATTTGATTCGATTCAAGCTCTTTGATGTAAATAATTCTTCCATCTGCTGGAGATACAATGTCGTTTTTCGTTCCAGGAATAGTCCGTGTTGGATTCCTAAAAAAACGATAAAAAAACAGGCCTATAAACAAAAACAGAACGGTAAAGCCACATACTACTGGTGTCATCACCCACAAAGGCATTGCTATGTTTTCGTAAATAGCAACATTGATTAAGGCAGAAACCAAGCCCAACATGATGTTGTCTGTATATAAGAATCTTCTATTGAACCCTCCTTTTGCTACCCAGAAAATAAACATTGCTGTCGATAAAAGGGCAGTTGAGAGTATTATTATAATTATTTCCACAAGCGTATATCATCTTTTAATAATGAGCAAAGGTAAAAGAAAAATTAGTGAGAGAAAGGGTAGGGGGTCATTGCTTTTAAAAATTGCAAATTTCTTTCTTGAAAAATAAGATTTTAACATTTGTTTTAGGGAATATTTCCTTTTAAGGAGACCTTTTATACTAAAAGGAATGTCTGTGATATGATTCATCCAATACACATCTATGGGATATCCACTAGGATATGCATAAGGTATTTCATTGACAAAGGAGTACATCATTTTTGCATAGTCAATTCCACAGGATTTGGCCAATCCAACCCAAAGCCATGTTCTAGGGTTTATCTCAATTAGCTTGTATTCATTTGTATGTGAATCGAATAGGTATTCAATTTCACATACACCATTGTACGCAATTGATTTGATTAAAAGTTCTGATTGCTTTTTTAAAGGTTTTGAATCTATACTTTTTGTGTAGGTAGCAGTTCCGAACCTAAGAGGGTGCTCCCTTAACTTTACACCAGTCCAGTAGGCCTTTATTTTTCCCTGAATAGCAAAACAAGTAAATGAAACCGTTTTATGTTGAGGATCTTCAGTAATAATTTCTTGAGTAATGCAATCATCTAAACTAAAATGTTTTAATATTTCAATTAAGTGATGTTGAAATTCAATTTGATTATTTGATATGAACGCTTTTTTTCCTGTTTTTTTATAAAAATTTAAACCATACCTCCCTTTAGTAATTATAGGAAAATCAAGCTTTATTTTTTCATCTAAATGTTTAACATCCTGCGATTTAGGAATGGGAACTTTATTTTTAGCTGCAATATCTAGAAGCTGTTTTTTATCGTATATATTTGTCAAGTCTTTTAAATCAGGTACTAAAGTTTTATAGTATTTGTCTATTTTGTTTTTAAACCTTGATATCGTGTGAACTGCATGGTCATTTGAAGGAATAAGAAGCCAATCTTTCAAATTTTCTTCTTCTGCGAGTCTCAATAGAAATTCTGCAAATTCATCTGTGGCATATGGAGGGCATTTAAAAAAACGATGACAATATTTAGAGTATCTCGCAATACAGTTATGAACATCAATAACAATTACAGGAGCGCCTAGTTCTCCGATTGAACGAACATTTGATAGTCCTTGTACATGCCCCTCAATAATGATTGCCCCTTTCACTGAATATTTTTATAGATTTCTTTTAATTTATTCGCAATAGAGGCGCTATCAAGTTTCAACTGAAAAACCCGATCTCGTCCATTACTTCTTTGATCAGACATTAATACTTGATCTATTTTAGATGCAAAATCTTTAGGGCGAGTATTGGAAATAAAACAATTTTGAAGACCTGAAATATTCTCTTTAACATCTCCTACATCCGTACTTACTATAGGTGTATTACAAGCCATGGCCTCTTTAACCACATTAACACTTCCTTCATATTGTGATGTCAAGACAAGAGCGTCAGCAGCATTAAGGTAAAGTGGTATCTTTTCATTAGGAACTTTGTTTACTGTGATGAGCTTTACGTTTTGGGTTTTAATGTAAGTCAAAGTATCCTCAGCTAGCTTGAAATTTTTTTCTTCTCTTTTAGGATTAGCTATGAATACAAGTATTTTATCATTATGACCAATATTTAATATATTTCGCGCTTCATTTTTTGACATAGGGCAAAATCGATCTGTATTTACTCCATTAGGTAAAATTTGATACGAGTTGAGATTCAGCTTGTTTTGCATGTCACTGGATTTTAAAATGGTCGCATCCCAATTTCTTTTCTGAAAGTATAAAGTGACTTTCTTTAACCACCCATTAATCTGGGCATCACTTCCCATAAGCGATACAATTAAAGGTTTCGCTGAAGCTAGACTTGCTACTATGCCAGATAACGAATAATGAGCATGAACGACATTATAATTATCAGTTTTAATCTTTCTTCGTAATGGAATAATATTTTTAAGATACCCCAATATACCCTGGCCTTCGATTGTATATAGATCCATGTCTAAACCAATATCTATCAATGACTTATATTGATTGAGAACCACATCGCTTGGGCCGTTATTTTTATTCCCACTACAAACAAAAAGAACCTTCATACATTGTTCTTAATTTTATTGATATACTCAGCTATACTTTCAGCATAGACCTTTTCCAAAATGGACCGTTCTTCTTTTATTTTCCATATATCTGGATTCCTTTCATAATAAAACTCAGAAAATTCTAAAGTATAGGTTCCAAAGTAATTCGCTTGAAATTCAATTAAATAATATTGATTATCCTTTATACATATATCTAATGAAACATTAGGTACGTTTAAGGAAAGATATATTTGTTCAGAAAAACTCAGTAGCTCTTTCGAAACTTCTCTTGTGTAAGATAATTTTCCCCCACCACTTGCTCTGAAATCACCTTCTCTATTTTCTCTTTTTAGGACGTAATATTTGTTCGAATAAATTAATATTTTCCAATCACCTTTTAAATTTTCAACATAATCTTGAGTGATGAATTTCTTTCTGTTTCTCGAATTTGAGATATAACCTTTGTGTTTAAATCTTCTTAGATAGTCTTTTACATCTTGATAAATGTTACGGGATTTTGAAATTAAGCCAATTGATTTTCTTGCTTCGTTATCATTCTTATTTAATGTTACCCCCTTACTCATTGAACCCTCCGCAGGTTTAACTACAATGGAGTTGTTAAATGACTCATCTTGTAATAGGTATTCTTCTAGCGTTCCAAAGTGTTTGGACTTAATGTTTTTAATGGTTTCAAGGCTTGATTGACTTCTTAAAATTTCCATAAAGACTTTATTGTGGTGAGCCTTTAAGTATTTGTATTCTGGAATTGGGATTCCACCAGAAAGGGATATGCCATAAACAATATCCTCGATATAGTTTTTATAAAAGCCATCAATGTCTTCTGATGAGGTATAGAGAAAATAATTGTTTTTAATGTCCTGATTGTCAAAATCGAGTTGATGAAAGTTTTTAAATTCTATTTCGATTCCAAGTTCACTAAAATATAAGCTGAGTGCCTTTTTATCCATTCCGCTACGATATGGCGAAGCCGTGAATTTGGTTTCAAAGTGATTTTTGTAATCGGTAAGAACAATTATTTTCATTTAATACATTTACTTCTCTCCAACGATGTTAATATTGGGAGATTCCAAAAGATAATTTAAAGCTAATAAATTAAGTAGATTAATTTTGACAGGAATCACATTTCGTTCGCATTCGCGATGCCATTTTTAATGACCTGAATTGGATTCCCTCCCGCGATTACGCTAGGTGGTATATTTTTATGTACGACGCTATTGGCTGAAATGATACTTCCTTTTCCAATTTCAACACCAGGTAATACAACAACATTGGCTCCTATCCAGACATTATCCTGAATGATAATTGGATCAGACTTACCTTTTGTGAATATTCTATTTTCAGGCTTTTCAAGGGACAAATCATGTCCGTTTCCATCAAAAATCTGACAATTTGCCGCTATCAAACAATTTCTACCAATACTTATTTTTTCATATGCATGAATGCAACTGCCATGAATACGAGTATTTTCTCCTATTATGATTTGTGCTCCAGGTCGGTCAACAAGAAACTTACAAGGCTTATACATGTTGATGTGATAGCCATGGTTGTCTGAATTTATGGTTACGTTGTTTCCTAGGTCCAACAAACCACCCTTTTTAATGAGAATAGATGGTGAACGATAAAACCGTACCTGTTTACCCAGTTTTATTCGTCTATTCAGCTTACATCTCCATGTAATAATGAATTCGATAAGGAGAATTTGTATTTTTCTGAGAATGGTCATTCAAATTTTATCTTTTGCGCATATTTTTTGGCCAATAAGTCTAATACGAATAACTGAATTAATTTTTGATAATGAAAGTTTGAAATGTTATTATTCTTCAAATTCTTTATCATCTCATCGAGCTTATTCGTGTCAATAAGGTCTAATTTGAATAATGGTGAATCTTTTGAAATGCCCTTGAGTTTATCGTTTAAAAGTGATAAATAATCCAATTCCTGAGTTTTCGTATTACCTTTAATTTTCCTTTTTACATAATTCAGTATCGGTTTAGGATATTTATACCAATACAAGAAATCTTCAAGGTTATAACCTCTATCCATTGGGCTTTTCAATATTTCAGGAAATGAACGTTGGATGAGCTTAGGGTAGAGTTTTCTAGATTGAAAATGTCCAAAGGGCGAACTTGAAAACACCTTTTTACTTGTAATGCTATATTTTGAATTGAATAAGGCACGGAGGAAGCGTAAATCCATAAAAGGATTAATCATATTTGATTTTGCGAATATATTAGAAAACACGGTTCCAAAAAACTTGGCATAAGTTTCATTTACAAGAAACTCTATAAGCCTTTTGTTTCCCCCATCTATATCGTTGTAAGATTCAATTGAATTAATATATTCTGGAGCATTTTTTACATAAGAATGAGTATTTAAAAAACCAATATCTGAAATTACATTTTCAAATTCTCTAAAGAGATTTCTTTTATCAGATTTAGTGAGAATTGCAGCAGCTTTTGTAGTAATCAGTTGCGATAGTAAAATGGGTCCAACTATTAATTCACCACCCATCTTTCCTGTAATAATATTATGGTTTTTAATATGAGTTTTCATCATTTGATACTGCAGCAAAGTATGTACAATGGGGGCATTTGGAGCAGCTCTCAAGAATGTCATTAACGCTTCATCAATATTCTTTTCGAAATATTCGTAAGAGTTGTAAAAAGTATTTTTTATTTC